>OFGE01000134.1_pt1 | contig 84972 bp, 68 predicted proteins | sample 1521681 | NCBI WGS metagenome assembly OFGE01 (sample SAMEA3504093, study PRJEB24116) | mouse gut metagenome | biome: mouse gut; feature: mouse-associated habitat; material: faeces | place: Denmark | collected 2011 | reverse complement strand
TAGCCGAAACCGACAGCTTCATAGCCACTCTCATCCCGCGCAACAGTTTCAGAATCACTGAACGCGAATCCGACATGCAGTCCGATCATTCCAGAAGCTACAATAACCATTCATCACCCTTGGGGGTCGCAATGCTTGTGGAACGACTGTTCACCGACAGCATACTAAGCCATGAAAAACAGGAATTCATATGTGAGACAATGCGTAGCTGTTCTACCGGGACTGACCGAATAGCCGCACCGCTTATTAATAAGGATGGCATAACCATAGCCCATAAGACAGGCTCCGGATACATCAATGAAAATGGCAGGCTTATAGCCCACAATGATGCCGCATACATCACTCTTCCCGACGGCACATCCTACACACTCGTAATCCTTGTGAAAGACTTCGCCGGAAACGAAAAGCAAGCTGCCGCCATAATGGCTCGCATTTCCGATACTGTCTACCAGGCAATCTCTCAAGACAAGTCACACAATTAACTACCATCAGAAATACTATATTTACATATACAGCATATCCACAGCTGCTTATTTCGCTTCTGTGGATATGCTGTATAGATCGGATAATGATTACAGTTCTTTAATGAGCTTGATCGCCAGAATAAGAGCGCGGGTGGTAGCCGAGTCGATTATGCGGGCTCTGGAACCGTTGAAATGAGCTGTCTCGTAAAGTTCCTTGTCATCAAGACGCGCACATATGCACACCGTCCCTACAGGCTTCTCCTCAGAGCCTCCGCCCGGACCTGCTATGCCACTTGTCGCCACTGCAAGGCGTGACGATGCTACGCGTTGAGCTCCGGCAGCCATCTGACGCACCACAGGTATGCTAACCGCTCCATTCGCATCTATGTCAGCAGCGGAGACTCCAAGCACATTTACCTTAACTCCATTGCTATATGACACCACACCACCGTTGACCACCTCTGACGCTCCAGGAATAAGTGTGAGCTCATGGGCAATGTTGCCACCGGTGCAACTTTCAGCCGTAGATATTGTGACACCTTTTTCAATACATTCTTTCAGAAGTATTTCAGCCGGAGTAAGGTCCTCATCCGCAAGGACTGCCGGACCGAGAATATCTTTCAGGACTGCCAGTTCACGAGCTACCTCCTCTCTGATAAAAGCGACATCCTCATGATGACCGTCGAGACGCAAACGTATCAGCCCCGGCTTAGGCAAATATGCAAGATGCAGATGTTCAGGAAGAGACTCTTCCCATGCGGATATCTTCATGGCAAGTCCGCTCTCAGTGTAGTCGGTGACCATCAGAACAGCATGTTCTATATGTACCGGCGATGGAAAACGCTCTCGCAGGGCAGGAAACACCGCCTCCGACATCATTGTGGATGTCTCGAAAGGCACCCCGGGCATTGATACGAGCACCTTACCGTCCTCACGCTCAAACCACATGATTGGAGCAGTCCCGACACGGTTCTGAATCACCCGGCAGGAACTGGGGACGATAGCCTGCGCCGCTGTGAGAGGGTTCATTTTTATGCCTCGGCGGGCAAATATACGGTTGACATTCTCTGTAACGGAATTGTCGGTCACCATCTCCCCTCCGAAGTAATCGCAAAGCACCGACTTGGTGATATCGTCCTTAGTCGGACCAAGCCCTCCGGTAGTGAGCACTACCGAACTTAGCTCAAAAGCCCGGTCGATGGATCGACGTATCTCGTCGGCGTTGTCTCCAACGGTCTGAACATCATTCACCTCCCATCCATAAGGTGATATATGGCGGGCAATCCATCCCGAATTGGTATCGACAACCTGACCTATCAGCAATTCGTCTCCAATGACAATAACGGATACTTTCATATTAGATCTCTCCCCATCATGGAGAGTTATTTTACAAGATTAGACAGTCACAGTGCTCATACTCCTACGCGGGCATACGGCACCTGATCGTAACAACAGAATATTCGGTCGATATATTTATAATAACCGGCTATAGCGACCATAGCGGCATTATCGGTAGTAAACAATCTCGGAGGTATGAAAGCTGTGAGCCCACGCCGTTGACAATAGGCGGCGACGGCATCACGCACACCCGAATTGGCTGAGACACCTCCGCCTATAGCTACAGTCCTTACTCCGGTCTGTTTTACAGCCTTGTCAAGCTTATCCATGAGGATATCTATGATAGTGTGCTGTAATGATGCCGCAAGATCAGCCAGATTCTTCTCAATAAAATCAGGATCAAGCTTCACATTGTCACGGAGCGTGTAAAGAAACGAGGTCTTCAGTCCGCTGAAACTATAGTCCAGACCCGGGATATGAGGCTTGGCAAACTTGAATTTAGAGGCATCACCCTCAGCTGCAAGACGATCGATATGCGGACCTCCGGGATAAGGCAGTCCCATAACCTTGGCGCACTTGTCGAAAGCCTCGCCGGCTGCATCATCGATGGTGCGGCCAAGAATCTCCATATCATTGTAATTGCGTACAAGTATCAGCTGACTGTTGCCACCGGAGACAAGCAGACAGAGGAACGGATACTCAGGCACGACATCATTCTCCTCACGACGTATGAAATGAGAGAGCACATGACCATGAAGATGATTGACATCCACAATAGGAACACGCAACCCGAGGGAAAGACCCTTGGCGAAAGATGTGCCAACATGAAGCGAGCCGAGAAGTCCAGGTCCGCGAGTGAATGCTATAGCCGACAGGTCGTGCTTATCGATACCGGCACGTTTGAGGGCAGTGTCCACCACCGGTACAATGTTCTGCTGATGAGCCCGCGAAGCAAGCTCAGGCACAACACCACCATATTCGGCATGAACATCCTGCGATGCTATTACATTGCTGAGCAACACGCCGTCGCGGATAACTGCTGCCGAAGTATCGTCACACGACGATTCGATTCCTAATACCGTTACGCTCATTTTAGAAAATGATATAAAATATTTTTCACCGCAAAGGTACTAATATCTCTTTAAAATCCGTATCGGTTTTCATTATTTACTGCACATTATTCCGCCGATATAGCTTATTGCGATTAAATTACATATAAAAACAGGGAACGGTTTTCATTCAAATGAAACCGTTCCCCACCGATATTAGAATTGATGATGATTAGATCACTTTAGTGTTCCGGCGTTGGCTGCATCGATCATCTGCTGATTAGCGGTGATATAGATCTCCACACGACGGTTTTGGGCACGACCCTCAGGGGTAGAGTTGGACGCTACATAATCCTGCATAGGCAGTCCCTGAGCTGAGAGGCGGTTTGCCTGAACGCCACTGTTAAGAAGATAGTTGCGCACAGCATCGGCACGACCTGTGGATACTCGTTCGTTTACAGCAAGCGAGCCGGTGTCATCGGTATAACCGTATATCTGAACATTTGTGTTAGGGTTATTTATAAGCGATGAAGCAAACTTGCTGAGATCAGTCTTGGCGTTGGCATTGAGTGTGGTACCGTTGGTGGGAAAAAGGATTCCACTGTTGAATGTAACCTTAATAGCCTGTAGACCATTGGCATCGGTAGTTTTTTCGATCTGCGCCTGCTTTGCAAGTTCAGCTTCAAGTTCAGCCTGCTGCTTATCCATCTTTTTTCCTATGAGCACACCGGCTCCTGTGCCTACAGCGGCACCGATTGCAGCACCGATTGCAGCACCCTTGCCTCCACCGATAAGAGCTCCGAGACCGGCTCCTACACCAGTTCCTGCCCCGCCGCCAATAAGGGCACCCTTACCGGTATTGGTCATTGACGAACATCCTGTCATCCCGAGCACGCACACTGCCAGCATCGGAACACCTATAACCTTGAGAAGTTTCATTTTCAGTTTATTTTAATTTAAATTTGTTAATATCTGATGCAAATGTAATGAGAATTCGCGAAACAAGCACTTACACTAATGTTAAAAGAGTTTTAGCAAGTACCTGTGCGGAGCTATGAAAGCTGCAACATCGGTATCACCGAAAATATCGGCGACAGTAAGCCACACCAGCAGCAACACTATCAGAACAATAACACCGACAATGAGCCATACCGACACACGAGAAGAGGATTCCTTAGTACTCATAATATAATAATTGTTAGTGGGTAGATATTTATTTGAAAAACACACAACCAATCGCATTTGTTATGATTCATTCCGTTAAATTTTATGACAGGACAAATATTCATCTACTTATATAGTAATTCCCAAAATATCGAGAGACAGGAACATAAAACCGATTTCACATAGCCCCATGCCAATCCATATTACAATATTTTCCGTATCTTTGCGGAAACAAAAATCTAAAATAACATTCACGACTATCCTCCTGCCATGCCGGAATACAACAGAATGCAGATAATAAAGCGTAGATTCTTTGCTATGCGCAACGGAATCATCGCTGACACACTCCGCAAAGCCGGACTTGAATACAAGATCATATTCGGGCTCAATCTCCCACAGATAACAGAAATAGCTGCCGAGCAGCCCCATGAGGCAGATCTGGCTGAAGAACTGTGGGCTGACCGCCGCACCCGCGAGAGCCTTATGCTTGCTCCCATGCTCTACCCTGCCGCCGACATGGACTCCGCAACAGCTGCCCGATGGATACGTACCGCACCCACGACAGAAGTGGCTGATGTGCTATGCCTCAAGCTTCTCCGCCACATCCCCGAGGCTATCGACTTAGCCATCGAAGCAGCCGGATCAGACGAGGAAATGGTGAGATATACAGCCCTGCGCCTGATGTTCAACCTTCTAAATACAGCCTCATCCCCAGCCGGACGCGAGGCAGGATTTCCGTCACCGAAAGAAATCGCCCATATTATGCACCCTTTTGTAAAAGCTGAAAGACAGGCTGCCAGCCGGCTGACCCAAACTTTATCGATTCAATTGCTTGATGAAATCGAATTTATTTTGGAATAATATTCTTTTTACTTATATTTGCACTCAGAGAAAACTAATCCAATACCAATCATCACATTTATGTTTAAGAACCACCCCAAGGGCCTTATACCAGCAGCCCTGAGTAACATGGGCGAGCGTTTCGGATATTACATCATGAACGCCGTGCTCGTGCTGTTCCTTTGTTCCAAGTTCGGACTCAACGAGGAGACAAGCACCCTTATCTATTCCTTCTTCTATGCCGGCATCTACGTGCTGAGCCTTGTGGGCGGATATATCGCCGACAAGACCATGAACTACAAGGGCACCATCATCTCGGGCCTTCTTGTCATGACATTTGGCTACATTATTCTATCCATTCCGGTGCTTGCCACCGAGGGCAACACCTCATGGCTGCTCACTGTGACATGTGTGGCTCTGTTCCTTATCGCATTCGGTAACGGCCTATTCAAAGGCAACCTTCAGGCAATCGTCGGTCAGCTCTACGACAATCCCAAGTACAGCTCACAGCGCGACTCAGGATTCCAGATATTCTATGTGTTCATCAACATTGGCGGCGTGCTCGCTCCGTTCGTAGCCCCATTGCTCCGCAGCTGGTGGCTCAACGCCAACAGCATGTCATACAATGCGTCGTTCCCGGCAATGTGCCATGAATACCTGAACCTCACCGACTCCATGAACGAGGAGAATATGAACAACCTCTATGCCCTTGCCACTCAGGTAGGACATCAGGGAGGTGACATAGCCGAGTTCTGCACAAAATACCTTGACGTATTCAACACAGGTATCCACTACTCGTTCATTGCTTCGGTAGCTGCCATGCTCATATCGCTTGGAGTGTTCCTCGCCGTGAAGAAAGGTCTGCCCTCACCCGCACGCCGTGAGGCTGCCGAAGAGACAAGCTACACAGCCGAAGAAAAAGCCGCTATGGCAAAGGAGATCAAGCAGAGAATGTATGCCCTCTTCGCAGTGCTCGGAATCGCGATCTTCTTCTGGTTCTCATTCCACCAGAACGGAACATCAATGTCGCTCTTCGCCCGCGACTTCGTGGACACATCCACTATCGCCCCTGAAATATGGCAGGCTGTCAATCCGTTCTTCGTGATCGTCCTGACTCCGGTAATCATACTTCTCTTCTCCTCACTCGCCAAAAAGGGTAAAGAGATATCAACCCCGCGCAAAATTGCTATAGGTATGGGTCTTGCAGGTATCGCCTACCTGTTCCTCACCATCTACTCTGTATACATGAATTATCCTTCAGGCACTGATTTCCGCGCCCTCAGCGAAGCTGCCAAGGCAGGGCTTCTTTCAGGACCATGGGTACTCATCCTGTACTATTTCTTCATGACAGTAGCCGAACTGTTCATCTCTCCCCTCGGACTCTCGTTCGTATCAAAGGTGGCACCCAAGCACATGCAGGGCCTCTGTCAGGGTCTGTGGCTCGGAGCTACAGCCGTAGGCAACCTCATGCTTTGGATCGGCCCGCTGATCTACAATAAGGCTCCCATCTGGGTAGCATGGTCAGTGTTCCTCGCTGTATGTATCATATCCATGGGCATCATGTTCGCGATGGTAAAATGGCTTGAGCGAGTTACCAAGTAGTAACACTCCCTCATTACAATAAATCCACAAGGACAAAATGATATGGGAAACCTTTTGTTTCCTATGTCGTTTTGTCCTTGTGTTTTTTACAAAATAAACAACCGACAAACATATCACTATTTTAAAGTATTTGCGGAGTGATGAATAAATGTGTACCTTTGCACACTGATATTCATATTAGTGAACAATTCGTACAATGCGGCATATACTAACAACATTAATCCTGCTCTCCGTAATGTCAGGAGCCAAAGGGGCTGAATCGCCTACAAACGTAACCTACGCTCCTGCCGATACCTCAGCCACACCCCTCGGTGAAGTCAGTGTCACAGCTATCAAACATTCCTCATCGCTGATGAGGCAGCCTGTCACAGTGACCACCATCAATCAGAGGCAGATCGAACGTTTCAACGTGAGCGGCATGAAAGGCGTGAGCGAGATCGCACCGAACTTCTATATGCCGGATTACGGCTCCAGAATGACATCTTCGATATATGTGCGCGGCATTGGCACCCGCATAGACCAACCCGCCGTCGGACTAAATATCGATAACATCCCCTACCTAAACAAAAACAGCTATGATTTCGATATGCTTGATGTGGAGCGAATCGAAGTGCTCCGCGGTCCGCAGTCGACACTCTACGGACGCAACACCATAGCCGGACTCATCAATGTCTATACACTCTCTCCTCTTTCATATCAGGGATTAAGGTTCATGGCTGAGGGGAGCCTGCCTGGAGCCTACCGCGCCGGAATGGGGGTATATCATAAGCTCGCACCACGGCTGGGCATGAGCATCAACGGATATGCATCACACACTCACGGATATTTCCGAAATCTCCACAACGGCAAACACGCCGACGGGACAACCGACTTCTCAGGAAGATGGAGAACCGTGTGGCGTCCCACTGACCGGTTGAGCATAGAAAATGTGCTCTCGGCAGGACACTCAAAGCAGAGCGGCTACCCATATGCCTATGTCGAGACAGGTGACATCAATTACAATGACACATGCTTCTACCGTCGCACATCCGTCACCGACGGACTCACCGTAAGGTGGATAGGTCCCCACTTCAGCATCGCGTCCATTACTGGACTACAGTATCTCAAAGACAACATGACTCTTGATCAGGACTTCCTCCCTGACAGCTACTTCACTCTTACCCAACGCCAATACGACAGGAGTGTGACACAGGACATAGTGATACGCGGCAATGCAGGCAATTATTCCTGGCTTGCAGGTGTGTTCGGCTTCTACAAGCACAACCGCATGACAGCACCTGTGACATTCAAGGAGGACGGCATCGACCGCCTTATACTCAAGAACATAAATTCAAAACTACCGGAAGGGATGGAACTGAGATGGAATGATGACGAATTCATCCTCGGAAACGACTTCCGCACACCCACCAAAGGGATAGCAGTGTACCACAGAAGTACACTCGACCTTGGGAAATGGACCCTGTCAGCCTCTCTGCGCTTCGACTACGAGCAGACTGCTCTCTCATATCACAGCAATGTGAACACCTCTGCCACCATGTACAGAATGATGGGGCAGGCAGGAATGATCCCCTTGTTAACCCAGGAAATAGCAATCGACGATTACGGCAAACTCAAGAAATCCTTCCGCGAATTACTACCCAACGTCTCTGTGACATACAATATGAAGAATTCAGCTGTATTCCTATCCGTAGCCAAAGGATTCAAGGCTGGAGGATTCAACACACAGATGTTCAGCAATATCCTTCAGTCCAAAATGATGGCAGTGGCAGGGCACGGAGAGGAAGCTGACGTAGACCAATACGTAAGCTACAAACCGGAGACCTCATGGAACTATGAGCTCGGAGGGCACTTCTCCTGCGACCAAGGCAGGGTCTACTCCACATTCTCAGCATTCTTCATTGATGTGCGTGACCAGCAAGTCACAGTCTTTCCTGAAGGAGACGGCACAGGACGCATGATGGCAAATGCCGGCCGCACGCGCTCATTAGGAGCAGAACTCACTCTGCGATACACCCCATCGGCAAGATGGAGATTCGACCTTGCCTACGGATACACCAATGCTACGTTCCGCCATTTCTTTGACGGACACGACGATCTTTCAGGAAAGCGTGTCCCCTATGCGCCATCCAACACACTCTTCCTCTCGGCTGCCTACCGCATGCCAGTGCGCTCATCGATGGTCGAAGCCATAAGCTTCTGCCCCACTCTGCGCGGGACAGGCTCGATATACTGGGACGAAATGAACATATACCGTCAACCATTCTATGCGGAGCTCGGAGCATCCATACGCTTAGAGCACTCTCGCTATTCACTCGATCTGTGGGGAAAGAATCTTACCGATACAAAGTTTGACGTATTCCGTTACGAATCCATAGGCAACAACTTCTTTCAGAGAGGCAAACCTCTCTGCGCCGGCATAACACTGCGCGTTCACATCGACAATATTTAGTATGCATCCGATCCTGTTAACACTTCTTGGTGTTATTTAGCATTATAGCGCAGAATGCACTGCAATAAACAATAAACCAGCGCGTTTTATATCACGACATAAATTTAGAAAACCATACCTACTCAAGAATGAAAAAGACAATTCTATCAGCGGCTCTTTTAGTACCCGCCATCACCTTTACCTCCTGCCTCAACTCTGATGGTGACAACACCCAAAAGACCACCATCAACTACGGCAACAACATGTGCTTCAATGTGGTCACCGACATGAATGACCCCGAACATCCATTCATAACCACAGCCCCCAACTACATTATCGACATCAACTTCACCGAAGGCACTGGCGTAATGAGCATGAGCAATATCAAATTCACCCCCAATGGGTCCAACCTCACTTACCGCCTCCCGGCAATGCCGCTGACAATCAGCAATACCGACTACAGCTACAATCTCAAAGGCAGCCTCCTCACCCCGGAAGGACAAGAGGACCAGATAATGTTCAACAATGTGTCATTCAGCATTATCGAACGAAGCATCTCTATATCAGGACAGCTCGGTTACGCCCCAATCTATAAGCTTGATTTCACAGCAAGCAATCTCAGCAACAATTATAAGATCTCAGCATTCCCCCACTCTTACTATTTCCCTGCCGACGACATTATATCAACCCCGCTCAATCCTGAATCGGACGACGAACCTTACACCTATAACAATGCCGTAGTCAGGATCGTCCTCACCCCCGACAAGACCGACAGCCAGAAACTCACTGCATCACTCACCCTATTTGACGTGAAATTCAATTCATCAATGTCAACAGTGACATTAAGTGCAGAAAATCTCCCTGTCAAGGTTGACTCCAACGGTTTCTCAATAACTACCGAGGAAGACAAAAAAATCGAGCTTAAAGATGCTGCAGGTGTAATGAAGGATTGCAGCATATCCAACATCAAGACCCGCACTTTCGTACCGCAGGGAAATACCACAATGTCATTCGACATAGACCTTGAGGCCCTCAATCCGCAGCACCCCATCAAGCCGTGCCACGTAAACGCAAGCCTCACATACACCTATCCTAAAAAAGACAATAACTAACAGACTCTTGACGACAGCATATCCATCTCTCTCATCGAGATAGGCAAAAATCTCAGGGACAAGGCATAACGACGCCTTGTCCCTATTTTATTCATCGCTCTCGGCACAATTATTTAAAGCTGTATAAAAATTTTTAGTAAAAAACATCTTAGCAATGAACCTTTTTCCGATAAGGTATGTTATAAGGATGTAGTTACTATTATTTGCACTGTGTTTTCATGGTATTAGATTTAAGGTTAAAGATACCGGGTCGTCGAGATGATGACCCGATTCTTTTTTTATTCGTCACTCAAAATTTATTGCCATAAAAAAATCAGGACAATACAAAATTCATTAACTTTGCGGATACATACGAGCGCACTCTCTTACCGGAGTCACTCCCCAACGATGTGAAAATATGACACGAAAATATGATTTTCTCGTAATAGGGTCAGGCATTGCAGGAATGAGCTTTGCCCTAAAGGTAGCCGGCCACGGCACTGTTGCATTAGTGTGCAAAACCACACTCGATGAGGCCAACACCGCTCTCGCCCAGGGAGGCGTAGCGTCGGTGACCGACTTCAAGGTCGATGACTTTGAAAAACATATCCACGACACTATGGTGGCAGGCGACTGGCTCAGCGATCCTGAAGCAGTGGAGAAAGTGATAAGAAATGCCCCGTCGCAGATCGAAGAACTGATCCATTGGGGAGTAAATTTTGACAAGAAAGAGGACGGCTCATTCGATCTGCACAGAGAAGGAGGACACTCGGAGTTCCGTATACTCCATCATGCCGACAACACCGGTTTTGAAATCCAGGACTCGCTTATCAAAGCTGTCCGCGCCAACAAAAATATAGATGTCTACGAGCACCACTTCGCTATCGAGATAATCACCCAGCATCATCTCGGCAAGATTGTGACCCGCCGCACACCCGACATTACATGCTACGGAGCCTATGTGCTCAACACCGAGACAGGAGAAGTCGACACATTCCTTTCAAAATTGACCCTTATGGCAACCGGAGGAGCCGGAGCCGTATATCAGACCACAACCAATCCACTTGTCGCCACCGGCGACGGCATAGCCATGGTATACCGCGCCAAAGGAACTGTCAAGGATATGGAATTCATACAGTTCCACCCCACAGCTCTTTACCATCCCGGCGACCGGCCGTCATTTCTCATCACCGAGGCAATGCGAGGTTACGGAGCGGTGTTGCGCAACAAGCGCGGCGAGGAATTCATGCAAAAATACGATCCCCGGCTCTCACTCGCGCCACGCGACATTGTGGCACGAGCCATTGACTCTGAGATGAAGCTCCACGGCGACGACCATGTGTACCTCGACGTGACTCACAAGGACCCGGAGGAAACCAAGAAGCATTTCCCCAACATATATGCGAAATGCATGTCGCTCGGCATAGACATCACCAAGGACTATATCCCTGTGGCACCAGCCGCCCACTATCTGTGCGGAGGCATAAAAGTCGACACTAACGGAGAGTCGTCCATCAGACGACTTTATGCCGTAGGCGAATGTTCCTGCACAGGGCTCCACGGAGGCAACCGTCTCGCATCCAATTCGCTCATCGAGGCTGTAGTGTATGCCGATGCGGCAGCCCGACACTCCATGGAGCATATCAGCCATTACGATTTCCGTAGCGATGTGCCTGCCTGGAACGACGAGGGGACACGCCATCCTGAAGAGATGGTGCTCATAACCCAAAGCATCAAAGAGGTAGGTCAGATCATGGGGACATATGTAGGCATCGTGCGATCCAACCTGCGGCTCGACCGTGCCTGGAACCGTCTTGACATCCTATATGAAGAGACCGAGAAACTGTTCAAATGCTCCAAAGCATCACGCGAGATATGCGAACTACGCAACATCATCAACGTAGGCTACCTCATAATGCGTCAGGCCAAAGAACGCAAGGAGTCACGCGGGCTTCATTATACGGTAGATTATCCCCACTTATAGCCCCACGAATCAGATAAGATCATCTTATAACTTAAATCAGGGCGGGGATGGAAGCTTCCCTGCCCTATTATTTTTTTCATACCACAAAATAACCACACAATAAACAAGCTCATTTCTCGTTGTTATATAGATATGCCAGCTATATTTCGACATATTATCCCCTGCATTCTATGCCTGTTGACTCTAATCCCCTCTTTCGGTCAGTCACCCGTGGGCAATGATGTGCCTTCGGCTGAGGAAATAGAGGCTGGAGGCGGGCGGAAACGTGCCCTTCAGGGATACTATCTCTTCCCTGGAGAAGATGGAGAGGACTGCCTGATGCTTGTGCTGTCGGATGTCACAGTGTTCCCTCCCATGAAGAAATTCAAGAATAAGAAAGAGGAGGAATTCTACTGGAAAACCGTACGCGATGTACGCAAGACTCTTCCATATGCCAAACTCATTTGCGAGACACTAATCGAGACCTACGAGTACATCGAAACATTCCCTACACAAAAAGAGCGGGAGGACCACCTGAAAAAGATGGAGAGTGCCGTGTTTGAGCAATACAAACCGGTGCTCAAGAAATTCACCAAGTCACAGGCACAGATGCTAATAAAGCTAATCAACCGCGAGACCAACCAGTCAAGCTACAATATACTGAAAGCATTCCTCGGATCATTCCGGGCTGGATTCTGGCAGACGTTCGGCAGAGTGTTCGGCGTGAACCTCCGCACAAGCTACAAACCTGATAAAGACCGCAAAGACGCCATAATCGAGCGCGTAGCCACACTCATAGAGCAAGGACAGCTATAACCCGACAAAATAGAGATACACAAAAAAAGGCCCGGCGGGACACTGGTTCCACTTGCCGGGCCGAAGTTGTAGATACGGAACGGCAACATTTCTGCCATTCCAAGGTCTTTACGGCTAAAGACCTTAACTATTACCGGAACTTGACGCTCACCCCACTTAAGTAGAGAAATTGCCCTGCGCCGGGAATCTGCGAAGCCACCCGGTGAAGGGTACTCCACATAGCCTGAGGTACACTGACCTGCGGGCTACATTGTGAGAGCCTACGTGGAGAGAACATCACCAACAGGATGAGCGACACTCCTTTCGTGCTTTCAATATTACAAACGCCGTTACCACACGTATGGTTTTTCAAACAATGGTTGAAAGAAATTAAAATAATTAAAATCGAATGTTTGGGCGGATATTTCATGGAAAAAAAGTAACTTTGTGTCCGAAAACCCATGTCATGATGAAAAGAGACCGCAACAGCCATAACAGCCCGCGTCCACGCAAAATGGAAAGTGCCGTAAAGCCAAAAAAAGCTTTAGGGCAGCACTTCCTTATAGACGAGTCTGTGGCTGAGCGGATTGCATCCACCATTGATCCATGGAAAGGGATTCCGGTTCTTGAAGTCGGTCCAGGCATGGGAGTGCTCACCAAGTACCTGCTCGCCAAAGGGCATGATGTCAAAGTAGCCGAGATCGACGGAGAGAGCATCGAATATCTGCGTTACAATTTCCCGGAACTTAACGGCAGAATCCTCGATGCCGATTTTCTTAAGATAGACCTTTCCGCCCTATATCCCGATGGGAAAAATTTCGGAGTGATAGGCAACTATCCCTACAACATATCCTCTCAGATATTTTTCCACGTCCTTGACTACAAGGATCAGGTGACAGTGTGCTCCGGAATGCTACAGCGGGAAGTCGCCGAAAGGCTTGCCGCACCCGAAGGCACCAAGGCACGCGGAATACTCAGCGTGCTGCTCCAGGCATGGTATGACGTGAAATACCTCTTCACTGTGGATGAAAACGTGTTCAATCCACCGCCAAAAGTCAAGAGCGGCGTAATCATCATGACCCGCAACGACGTGACATCGCTCGGGTGTGACGAACGTCTATTCAAGACAATCGTAAAAACATCATTCGGACAACGACGCAAGACACTCCGCAATTCACTGCGCGGGCTGTTCCCTGCCGGCGTACCGTTGCCCGACTCCCCATTGCTTGCTCTGCGCCCCGAACAATTGTCGGTGGCTCAGTTCATCGAGCTGACGCAACTCGTCTCGTCAGCCGGATAGAAGGTCGCTACTTCGGGGCGGCTGTAGAGAGATATAAACAATCGCTCACCACATCACCCATCAAGCAATGAAAGATTTTACCCCCGAATACATCCATCATCTGCAAAAAATCATCGAGGACCATGCCGACGATGCAGCCCGCGATGAGCTGAAGGACCTACACCCGGCTGAGATCGCCGAGCTTTACCATGAGCTCGACATTGACGAGGCCGAATACCTGTACCTGCTGCTCGACGAAGAGACTCAGGCTGACGTGCTCATGGAACTTGACGAGGACGAACGCCAGCAGCTCCTGAGCAAGATGGATGCCGAGGACATAGCCAAGCAGATCGAGCACCTCGACACCGACGATGCCGTTGACGTGATACAGGAGCTTGACGAGGAGGAACGCGAAAAAATCCTCAGCCACATTGACGATGTGGAGCAGGCAGGCGATATCATAGACCTGCTGAAGTACGACGAGGACACCGCTGGCGGACTCATGGGCACCGAAATGATCGTGGTCAACGAGAACTGGAGCATGCCCGAATGCATCAGGCAGATGAGAATGCAGGCCGAGGACATGGACGAGGTATACTACGTCTATGTTGTCGACAACGATGACCGCCTCAAGGGCACTCTTCCGCTAAAGAAACTGATCACCCACCCATCAGTATCGAAAATAAAACATGTCATGGAGGATGATCCTGTGGCAGTCAAAGCCGACACCCCCATCGACGAAGTGGCACTTGACTTTGAAAAATACGACCTTGTGGCAATGCCTGTGGTCGACTCCATCGGTAGACTGCTGGGACGCATCACAGTCGATGACGTGATGGACCAGGTGCGTGACTCTAACGAACGAGACTACCAGTTGGCATCAGGTCTTACCCATGATGTGGAGAGCGACGACAAACTATTTGCCCAGACCAAAGCCCGGCTTCCGTGGCTGCTGATCGGAATGATCGGAGGACTGTGCAACTCGTTTATTCTCGGTAAATTTGAGGGTGGTTTCGTAGTTGACCCCGCGCTTGCCCTGTTCATACCTCTTATCGGAGGCACAGGAGGAAACGTCGGCACACAATCATCAGCGATAGTCGTACAGGGCCTTGCCAATGGCTCACTTGACATCAAGAAATCCACTCAGCAACTGCTGAAAGAACTTGGCGTGGGACTGCTCAACGGCGGCATAATAGCACTGTTGGTGTTCATATACAACTATTTCACCATAGGTCACGGTCACGAAGTGACCACGTTTGCCGTATCCATATCACTGTTCTGCGTGGTAATGTTCGCATCGGTATTCGGGACATTCGTGCCGCTGACACTCGAAAAACTCAAGATCGACCCCGCACTTGCCACCGGTCCGTTCATCTCCATCACCAACGACATTATCGGAATGCTGATCTACATGAGCATCTCGTCATGGCTTATCATAGCATTGCACTGATACCTCAACGCCTATCACTCCTATTGCCCTTGCGAAACTCCAAAGCCTTGTGATCAAACACCGGCACTCCGAAAAGACCGTCACGAAGCACCACCGATGCCGAGTCACCATCATGAATGCGGCGATAATTTTTCAATGGCATTTCCACAAACTTAGTCCTGCCGTCAGACAGCTTCAACTGTAGCTTATAAGTATAGTATACCTCACCGTTGGCAACATATCTACGCCCCACACGACGGTGACGGTGATGCTCTTCCCTGAAATGACCTGTCACAACTGCGGTATCAGCCCGTTCCGACGCTGAATCGGCAAGCATATTGTTAAGAGCGAAAAATGCAAATGTCAAAAGCACTGCGGAAAACACCGAATGGCACATCCCATTGAACAGCCCGGATTCCGACCACGTGAGCGGAATCCACCATTTCCACATATGTATCGCAGTTGCAATACCTACACCCAATGTAACCGCCGGGACTATCCACCAGTCAATAAATGCATCGCTGTAAAGTATCATTGACCAAACTGACATCACCAATACAGCCAACACCGCAACGGCAATCTTCACTCCGCGAACAAACTTGTTACCCTTAGCCATAAAATAAATAGTTTGAAACTATCGGCAAAGATACAAGTATTTTCCGGTATAAAATCGATTCCCACAAGATTTATAAATATCATGCATAATGCAACGGTATAGACCAAAGAGTTTAACATCCTGGTTATGAAACTTTCCGTCCATAGAGAATGTTATAAATAGCAAGTAACGTCCTATATGGCTTTGTTCAAACGTGCATACCTCTTACTCTTAGCTTCGGCACTCGCTCTGCCGGAGACATCCTGCATATTCGATGACCTGGAGCCATGTGAGGACGCAAATATAGGATTCTCAATCACCAACAACTGGGGTACTGACACATCAGCCGACCCGGAAGGCATGGCATATCTGTTTTTTTACGATAGCGGATGCGAGCCATGGCGTTTTGATTTCCCCGGCAAAGAGGCAGGAAGAATCTCCCTTCCGGAAGGGAGCTACAGCTTCATAATGTTCAATGACGATACGGCATCGATAGATTTTGTCAGCGATGAAAATGAACATATATTCGCGACTACCAAGAATGTGACAATAGGGTTTGATCCACATATCGGCGAGCTGAGAGCATCGCCTGACATGATGTGGGCTGACGCAAGCATACTCGTCAAACTCGACCCAAATTGTCTGGAATACACAACATCCGAATATGCCAAGAAAATAGATCTCATCCATAACGCCGACATGAACATGATCACTAATCCCCAGCAGATTGTAGCCCGCTACACGCTACTGATCAACCACATTGAAAACCTAAGCGGCGTAGCATGCATGAAAGGTCTGCTGTCAGGAATGGCATCGGGAATCAATCTCAACACCAACACCCATTCAGAAAAGGCAGTGAGCATACCTTTTGATCTGTCCGTGTCTGCCGACTCAGCAGTCTGTTCCGAGTTCCTGACCTTCGGACTTCCCGGATCACCTGCCAGTGAGCCCAATGACATACTCCTGTTCTTTAAACTTTCGGACGGCAATATTATAAAATACGATTTTGATAAGACGGAAGAGATCCGCAATGCATCCGACCCTCTTAACGTAAAACTTACTATCGACTCTATACATCTCCCCTACGCACCACCCATTGAAGGCAACAGCGGATTTGCTCCAAGCGTATCTGGATGGACTACGGTGATTGTGAACTATTAGATTTGCCAATTTGTTGTAATCTAAACTAAATATCTCTGACTATGAGACTTTTGATAGCGGCATCATTTATGACAGTTCTTCTCCTTGGCTCCTGTACCCAGGAAGAGAACAGCCCTGACACTCCACAGACAGGTATAGGATTTTCGGCTGTAGCACCCAAGGCGTCACGTGCAGCCTCAACGACAACCGCATCACTTCAGAAATTCATTGTCTACGCCTACACTGAATCATCCATACTGATGGATGGGGTTACGGTGAGCCGTGAAGGCGGCTCATGGACCTACTCTCCTACTGTGTATTGGCCCGGGACCGCTGTCAATTTCTATGCCATAAGTCCTGATATCCGCAGCGATGTGCCTGAAAACACTGACGGCAGCCACACTATACGAGGGATGTCGTACGGCAGCACCGACCTCATATATGCAGTGAGCCTCAATCAGCATGAACGCCCAACACCTGTCAACCTACTGTTCAGGCATGCTATGAGCAAAGTGGCAGTGATGCTTTCAAGCACAAACAGCAAATATAACATAAAAGTCTATCATGTATTGCTGAAAAATATTTTCCTCAAGGGTGACTTCTCTCTTCCGGATGAGTCAACGAACAATGCCACAGCGGAAGGCATATGGAATAATCTGAATCTGAAATCGGACGCAATGATTTTTTACGATCACGGCACCTCCATATCATTGACTTCCACACCCATCGACGTTACCAGCGGCAATCTTGAAGCTTCATTCTTTGTGCCACAGCCACTTGATGCATTCAATTTCACCAACAGCGGACAATTCTCCGGTGGATATATACAGGTGGACTGCGAGATCATAGATAAGGCCACCGGCAATAAGATATGGCCCAGTGAATACACCCCTGAGTACCTACTTGTGGAAGACAGCCCATGCGGAAAGATGCTGTTCCCACTCTTGTCCGGAGATGTAAATACATGGAATCAGGGCTACTCATACATCTACAATATAATCATAAACAACTCCTACGTCCTTGACACCATTGAGTTCCAGCCAGGTGTAGTCGATTTCACAGAAGAGCAGCCTTACTGACACTCCGACATCAGAGAATCATGACAATGCACAGAAGAATCATGATAGAATCAAAAGAGCATGGTCGCGACATAAACTGCGGCCATGCTCTTTTGATTTTGTAACCATGCTCATTCACTATCACCCAAACTGAAAATCTCTCTTGGAAATGTCGCGGGGAAGATGTAATTTTGCACTATAAATCAAAAACATCGCTCAAAATTATCGCAATGGAAAAGAATTTCAAGCGCACACTCATAACCACAGCTCTCCCCTATGCCAACGGACCTGTACATATCGGCCATCTTGCCGGAGTATATGTACCTGCCGATATATATGCACGTTTCCTGCGCCTCAAAGGCGAGGACGTTGTGATGATAGGCGGCAGTGACGAGCACGGAGTGCCCATCACTCTGCGTGCCCGCAAGGAAGGAGTCACCTCTCAGGAGATAGTGGACCGCTACCATGCCATCATCAAGGATTCACTGGAAGAGCTTGGAGTATCGTTTGACATCTATTCCCGCACCACATCGCGCATACATCATGACACTGCGTCGGAATTCTTCCGCCGTCTCTACGACAAGGGGGAATTCACTGTTCAGACCGCCCTACAGCCCTACGACGAGAAAGGCGGCGAATTTCTTGCTGACCGCTATGTGATAGGCACCTGCCCGAAATGCGGTAACGAGCGTGCATATGGCGACCAGTGCGAGGCTTGCGGGTCATCGCTGAATGTCACTGACCTGATCAATCCTTGTTCGGCACTCACAGGCGAACCGGTGAAGATGCGTGAGACAACCCATTGGTATCTGCCTCTCGACCGTTGGGAGAACAAGCTACGTGAATGGATACTCGACGGACATAAGGAATGGAAAACCAATGTGTACGGACAGTGCAAGTCATGGCTCGACGGAGGACTCCAGCCACGCGCTGTGAGCCGCGACCTAAACTGGGGTGTGCCTGTTCCGGTGGAAGGTGCCGAGGGCAAGGTGCTGTATGTGTGGTTCGATGCACCAATCGGATACATATCAAACACAAAAGAGCTCATGCCCGACAGCTGGGAACGCTACTGGAAAGACCCCGAGACACGTATCATAAACTTCATCGGCAAGGACAATATCGTGTTCCACTGCATCGTGTTCCCCGCCATGCTTATGGCTTACGGCGATAATTTCCAGCTCCCCGACAATGTTCCAGCCAACGAGTTCCTCAATCTTGAAGGCGACAAGATATCAACATCCCGAAACTGGGCTGTATGGCTCCACGAATACCTCAAGGATATGCCCGGCAAACAGGATGTGTTACGTTACGTACTCACTGCCAATGCACCCGAAACCAAGGACAACGACTTCACATGGGCTGACTTCCAGGCCCGCAACAATAATGAGCTTGTGGCGATCCTTGGCAACTTCGTCAACCGAGCACTTGTCCTCACACACAAATTCTTCGGAGGGGTAGTACCTGCCGCCGGAGAGCTTACCGACACTGATCGTCAGGCCATTGAGGATATGAAGGGAGCCATAAAGGCCGAGACCGAAGCCCTCGATACATTCCATTTCCGTGAAGCACTCAAGCAGGCGATGGAGATAGCCCGAGTAGGAAACAGATATCTCCAGGAGACAGAACCATGGCGCGTAGTGAAGACCGACATGGCTCGCACCGAGACCATCCTTAAAGTAGCTTTGCAGATATGCGCCAACATTGCCATAGCCTTCGAGCCGTTCATCCCATTCACAACTGCCCGACTTGCTGAAATGCTTCATCTCAATGACATGAGATGGGATAAACTTGGAGAAACCGACCTCGTATCCATAGGCACCGAGCTCGGCAAACCCGAACTACTGTTTGAAAAGATCGAGGACTCCACCATCCAGGCTCAGGTGCAGAAACTGCTCGACACCAAGAAAGCCAATGAGATCGCAGCATGGAAACCTGAACCACAGGCCGAGGATGTGGATTTTGACACTTTCTGCCGCAGCGACCTGCGTGTGGGTACTGTGCTTGAATGCACAAAGGTACCAAAGGCCGACAAGCTTCTCCGCTTCCTCATCGATGACGGCATGGAGAAACGCACCATCGTCTCAGGCATTGCCAAATACTACAACCCCGAGGATCTTGTGGGCAAACAGGTGTGCTTCATAGCCAATCTTCCTGTTCGCAAACTCAAAGGCATTGAATCACAAGGCATGATCCTCTCCGCAGAAAACAGCGACGGCTCAATAGTGCTCCTCACCCCATCCGCTCAGGTTGCCCCCGGGTCAAAGATCGGATAATAGTAACACGCCCGGATAATAATCAACAGTTATGGCACATACTCCTCGCATCCTCATCATCTATACAGGAGGCACCATCGGTATGATCGAGAACGCTGAGACAAAGGCTCTTGAGCCTTTCGACTTCTCGCACCTCATCGACAACGTTCCCAAAATCAAGATGCTTGAGTATCATATCGACAATATCCAGTTCACACCCATCGACTCATGTGACATGGGACCTGAAGGCTGGAAAGAGATAGCCCACGCAATTGAGGACAATTATGACCGTTACGACGGATTCGTAGTGCTCCACGGCACGGATACAATGGCCTACACTGCCTCGGCGTTGTCATTCATGCTCGCACATCTTGACAAGCCAGTCATAATCACAGGCTCCCAGTTACCTATAGGCGAGGTACGTACCGATGGTGAAGAGAATCTCATCACAGCTCTCCAGATTGCAGCCGCAACCGACTACAACGGAGACCCGATGGTACAGGAAGTGGCAATTCTGTTTGAGAACTATCTGTGGAGAGGCAATCGGTCCACCAAAATGAGTGCCGACAACTTCAATGCTTTCAAGAGCAATAATTATCCTGAACTCGCCAAGATCGGACTCGGTATACATTTCCAGGAAAAGGCATTGCGCAGGCCAAATGAACGTCGGCCTCTGCACGTTGCCACCAACATGGACAGGGGTGTGATCACGGTAGACCTTCATCCAGGGATGAGCAGAGAGGCACTTCACCATATCCTCAACACTCCGGGAATCAAGGGTATAGTGCTGCGCACATATGGTGCCGGCAATGCCCCGACAGCCACTTGGTTCCTTGAAGAGATCAAGAACACAGTGGAAAGCGGGATTGTGATAGTCAATGTAACCCAATGTGTCAACGGTGGTGTGCATTCCAGACGTTACGTGTCCGGCGATCGCCTTGCCAGATGCGGCGTCATTTCAGGACATGACATGACATCCGAAGCTGCCATCACTAAACTCATGTATCTATTCGGTCTCGGACTTACACCCTCGGCTGTCGCAGCACGCTTCGCTGTAAACCTATGCGGCGAAGTCACACTTTAGAAGTAACAGACGCTACACGATAATAATGTATAAATAGGATTTGCCCGGCATTCCGGGCAAATCCTATTTATACATTATTATTACTTTTTGCAAGTTAAAAACTTGCAAAACATTTATTTTATCATTATCTTTGCGATTATAATTACATATTTTTGAAACACTAAATCTAACAAAACATTTTTTTGACAACAAATGTTAAACCTGCATTTTCTATGAACATTATATCATAGCAGATTGTTAAACATTAACCAACCGTAAATACAGCTTTCTTTCTTACTTTTTAAACAGAACCTACATGGAAACTTTATTTTTTGATTATTCAAGTTATGGGCTTCCTATATCGCTGCCCACACCCGACAACTCCTCCAGCAACAAGTCGGCTACACATGAATACATGGCAGACTGGACTCCCAATCAGGAACCTGTAGCTCCCCGGCAAGCCAACCCATATCTCGCCGATTGGAAATGAACTGAAAAAACTGACATTAACAGATACAAAACGAATGCAGGATTGCTTGTAGCAGCAATCCTGCATTCGTTTTGCACCTCCTCAGAGAGTTACGACGGCTTCTTCATATCATTTCCATCCGAGCACCCAACGCGGATTACGATAGGCACGTATCACGGCAGAATCAGCCGGAAGGCTCAACTGGCGTGACCCGGAAGCACGACGGCTCACATCAGCCGGTTTTCCATCAGAAAGATTGGTGGAATTGTACTCCCAATAGCGTACATAGTCGTATGGACCGCGCTCTAAGCCTCCCCACCCTTCAGGTGATATGCCCTGCAACCGGCAATCTATCAGCACCATTTCACAATGCGGATATGTACCGTTGGTGCGTGCAAGGCAAGGCAGGTGTCCATCTTCGCCGATAAATGTACAGTCGACAAATACATTGCCGTGGTTAGCAGAGCCATTGCGTATCCACGCAAACGGCCCGCGAGATGTGAGAGTACATCCTTTGAAAAATGCCGGACCACGGCCTAACACGGTGTCACCGCCCCCCTCGATGCGACAATTCTCAAAATAGGTAGATCCGTTGACCTGTAAGGCATCTCCGTCACCGATGATGGTGACATCCTTTACAGTGTTGCGTTCCCCCATAAGCAGAAGCCCCTCAGCCTGACCTCGGCAAGTGGTCGCGACCGTAAAATTCTTAAGTATCATATCGGTGCAATTATCAGCCATGAATGGAGCACGGCGTGAAGGGAATGTACCGGACCATTCATTGGTGGAAACATCATCGGGATGAGGATTGAACACCTCATTGTTAGGATAATGTATATACACACCTTCACGGGATTCACCTTCTATAGTTACACCGCGTTTATTCCGGAAATACACCAACTCTTCATAATCTCCATTCCGTACATACACACGATAAGGCTCCTGATTATTATCCGGAATAAAGTCCATTGCCCCCTGCACTGTATTGAAATCACCAGAACCGTCGGCAGCAACGATGATATCACGCTGTTCAGACGATGGAGACGCAGGCTTGGTGGAGAATCGCCATCCGTCACTTTTCAATATCCCTCTGAACTTTCCATCCGCACTCTTTACAACACCGGGATCTATTGTGACATAATATTCCCTACCGTATTGAAGCAGATTATTGTGCGGATATATCTCAGCCTTATTTCCTGTGACTATCACAGGATAGAAATGAAAACCGTCGGTAAATCCACCTATAATGTTCAACTGATAACATCCGGCAGCCCGGGCTGCCGACCCTGAAGGAGTGCCAGGCTCCGTATCGGCATTTGTGCGACGCGGACCGTCGTAAAGATAAGGAGTAAGTGTATATGGCGGTTTTGGAAGCTTGGTTGACTCGGTTGGTCCGGCAGGAATGGAAAGGTCAAGCGAATCGACCACTGCTCCTGTAGCGGCATCGTGAATACGAACTACACCTGCATCACCCACCGATGGTGGCATATCAAAAATCATTGACAGACGTGTGTCGATATTGACATTCGTTGCTCCTGGAGCCGGGATAAGCTTTACACCCGATGCACCAAACATAACAAGAGGACACAGCATAAGAAAAATGGCTGACTTAAATTTTTTCATGGTTACAGATATCTGATTTTTACGGTTGCTGAATCAATACATTTTCGAATTACAAAATTAAGTTTTTCCTATGGAAAACAATCACTATCCCCGCTCTTTTATCTATTTTGACTTTTGAAAAATATATTGTACATTTGCAATAAGTTTATTCAATCATCAACCAACCGCTAAATAATACCGGTTAAAACACGTTCTCATTTTATGGAAACAACACGCGTTTCCGCAAAGAGCAATCTTTGGATCTATCACATCTTCGCCTGCCTTTCTGTCACGGCATGGGGACTGTCTTTCATCTCCACACGAGTATTGCTCGACAACGGGCTTCATCCCATCGAAATCTACATCTACCGCTCTACCATCGCGTACATCGCTCTGCTCAGCATTTGCCACAAGCGTCTGATCGCCAACAATCTTAAAGACGAGTTGCTCTTCGTCCTATGCGGTATAGTTGCCGGCTCGGTCTATTTCATAGCCGAAAATGTCGCGCTTGAATATACCCTTGTGAGCAATGTGTCGCTCATCACCTCTCTGCCTCCGCTGCTCACAGTGTTGCTTGTGGGGATAGTCTATAAATCCGACCGTCCGGGCAAAGGTGCTTACATAGGATCGACAATAGCATTCATAGGTGTCGGGCTGGTGATATTCAACAGCAGTTTCAACATGAGCATCAATCCGTTGGGCGACTTACTTGCACTGCTCGCAGCCTTCTGTTGGGCCATATACGGACTCTTACTCAAACCGCTCAATGCCCACTACGATGCAAAATTCATAACACGCAAAGTATTCTTCTATGGTGTTCTCACCGCTCTGCCATTCCTGTCTATCGAAGCTGAGATAGCCCCTTTTGAGATACTGTTGCGCCCTACTGTCATCTACAATCTTCTGTTTCTCGGGCTCATATGCTCACTTGGCGCATTCCTCCTATGGGCATACACCGTAATTAAGATCGGAGCAGTCACAGCCTCCAACTACTTATATTTCCAGCCTATAATCACACTCATATTCTCAGTGCTCATCCTCAGCGAGCCCCTGACAATAATAGGGTGCGCAGGCTGTGCACTTATCCTTGCAGGAGTATGGCTTTCTGACTACCTGCAAAGACTGAGCTGGAAAGGGGGCCATAGACCTTAACGACATCATAAACCAATCGATAAATGAAAAAATTAGTATCATCAATCCTCTTCGCAGCCGCAACAATGACAGTCACAGCTGCCACTCCTTTGTGGCTGAGGGATGTACAGATCTCTCCTGACGGAAAGACCATTGCGTTCACCTACAAGGGCGACATCTTTACTGTGCCAGCCGCCGGCGGAGAAGCCAAGCGGCTCACCACTGCTGAATCATACGAATCTGTTCCGGTATGGTCACCCGACGGAAAGTCAATTGCATTTGCAAGCGACCGAAACGGAGGACAGGACATATACATAATGGAAGCCAAAGGTGGACCGGCGTGTCAGTTGACATTCCACTCTGTCTCCGAGATCCCTCAGGGATTCACCCCCGACGGAAAATATGTAGTATACTCCGCCAACATTCAGGCTCCGGCCGCAAGCCTCATATACCCAAGCTCACGCATGGGTCAGCTCTATAAAGTCCCAGCTGAAGGTGGCCGTCCGCAACAGATACTCGGAACGCCTGCACTCAGCATCAGCTATCTCCCTGACGGAGCTTCATTTCTTTATCAGGACGACAAAGGCACCGAAAACGAATGGCGCAAACACCACACATCCTCAGTGACACGTGACATATGGCGTTACGATGCCAAGACAGGCAGCCACACCAACCTGACTGCTCGTGGCGGTGAGGACCGCAATCCGGTTATCGGCGGTGACGGAGAGACAGTATATTTCCTCAGCGAACGTAACGGAGGAAGTTTCAATGTATATTCCTTCCAGCTCTCTGACCCCTCCAAAGTGTCGGCAGTGACCAAATTCACCACCCATCCTGTGAGATTCCTCTCACGCGGAGCCAACGGCACACTTGCTTTCACCTATAACGGTGAAATCTACACCGTAAACGAAAAAGGTGGAAAGCCTGCCAAAGTTGCAATCGACATCGTGACTGATAATGTGGAACCAGTGATGCGCCGCAAGGCCGGATCACTCGCAGGAGCAGCTGTATCGCCTGACGGCAAGCAGGTTGCATTTGTGAGCCACGGCGACATATTCGTCACCTCCGTGGAATACCCCTCCACACGCCAGATCACCAAGACCCCTCAGGGAGAGAGCTATCCGTCATGGGGTGCCGACAACCGTACTCTCTACTACACATCAGACCGTGACGGACATAAAAACATCTATCGTGCCACCATCAGCCGTAAAGATGATCCTAATTTCTCTAATGCCACTCTTATAGAGGAAACACCTGTATTCCCTGCCAAAGACAACATTGATCGCCAGAACCCTCTCGTGTCACCCAACGGTGAGCTAATGGCATTCATCCAGGACGGCAACAAGATAGGGGTGACCAATCTTAAGACACGCAAGACCCGCCTTCTCACCAACGGCGAGACTTACACTGCCCGCGACGGAGGCATCACACTCGACTGGTCACCTGACAGCGAATGGCTCGCAGCGACAATCGATGTGCACCAGCGCGACCCATATTACGATATCGCCATCATCAATGTCAGCAATGGTGAGATGACAAACATCACCAACGATGCATATATCAACACCAATCCACGCTGGGTGATGAACGGAAATGCCATAATATTCTCAAGCGACCGTTACGGCATGAAGAACCATGCTTCGTGGGGCAGCACCGAAGATGTGCTCATGGTATTCACCAACCGTGAGGCATATGACCGATACCGCCTTTCCGACGAGGACTTCGCTCTTCTCAAGGAAGTAGAGAAGTCACAGAAGAACAACAAATCATCCGCATCAAAGGATGATAAGAAGAAGGACAAAAAGAAAGATAAAAAGGATTCCAAAAAAGATGACGCCAAGAAGGATGATACAAAACCTGCTGATGCCGTCAATGTGGAACTCGACGGAATATGCGACCGAATAGTGCGCCTTACCCCATTCTCATCAAGCCTCGGCGACAACTATGTAGACAATGACGGAGAGAACCTATACTTCATGTCGCGCGTCGACAACGGCTATGACATGTGGAAAAAGAATCTCCGCAAAGGCGATGTATCCCTATTCAAGAAAATGGGATCAGGAGGAGTGGCACTCCAGGCAGATGCCGCCGGTAAAAACCTGTTCCTACTTGGCTCCACACTCCGCAAGATGTCACTGCCCGGAGGCAACATGACCACCATATCATTCAACGCAACACAGGAAATCGATCCTGTCAAGGAACGTGAATACATGTATGATTTCATCGTTGATCAGGAAGCAAAACGTTTCCTTGTCAAAGACATGTTCGGTGTCGACTGGAAGGGCTACGGCGAAAACTACCGCAAATTCCTACCGCACATCAACAATAATTATGACTTCTCGGAGCTTGCAAGCGAGCTTCTGGGAGAACTAAATGTGAGCCACACAGGTAGCGGATACCGTGCAAACGGCAGCCAGGAACCCACCGCATCCCTCGGACTTCTCTACGATCTCACCTACACCGGCAACGGACTAAAGGTGTCGGAAATACTCAAGAAAGGACCTTTCGACCGCGCTAACTCACGCATGACTCCAGGTGCAGTAATCACTGCTATCGACGGCGAATCGCTCAACGGCAATACTGACCCGCTTACGACACTCAACTCACGCGTTCGCACCAAGACTCTTATATCCTTTACCCTCCCCTCAGGCGAAAAGGTCGAGGAAGTGATCCTACCCACCAACTACAGCGCATACAACACCATGCTCTATGATCGCTGGCTGGAGCGTAATCGCCATATTGTCGACTCCATATCCGGAGGACGACTCGGATATGTGCATCTCGAATCCATGAACGATGAATCCTACAGAGCCATATATGCCGACGTTCTCGGCAAGTATGCCGACCGTGAAGGCATAATCATCGACACCCGATTCAACGGTGGAGGACGCCTGCACGAAGACATCGAAGTGCTCTTCAGCGGAAAGAAGTATCTCACACAGGAAATTCGTGGCGTGAAGAGCGGCGAAATGCCCTCCAAGCGTTGGCTCCGTCCATCAATAATGATCACCGGTGAAGCAAACTACTCCAACGCCCACGGCACACCTTGGATGTACAAGCACAACAAGCTGGGCAAGATTGTGGGAATGCCCGTACCCGGCACCATGAGCTCAGTCAACTGGGTAACCCTCCAGGACCCGAGCCTATATTTCGGCATCCCTGTAGTCGGCTTCCGCACAGCAGAAGGAAACTTCCTTGAGAACACTCAGCTCGAACCCGACATCAAGGTGGCAAACGATCCAGCAAAGATTGTCAAAGGCATTGACGACCAACTTATCACAGCTGTCAAGACGCTCCTTAACGACCTGAAGAAATAATCTCGACAAGAGATAAATACAAGAAGAACAGGAGGTCTGTTATAAAAGATCTTTGGAAATATCATTCCTGAGACGCTTTTACAGAACAGACCTCCTGTTCTTCTTATATCTCAACCGGTTCGGTTCTTACATATAATGTCCGACTAATTCTCTCCAGTCCATTTTGGAAGAGAGAAGATGAATTCCAGCCCTCCGGTAGAACGGTTGTGAACCGAGATGGTACCACCGAGAGTGATTACCGTGCTGCGCACGATCGGAAGCCCGAGCCCTGTGCCTCCCTGCTTGCGCGAACGACCGTTGTCAACACGATAGAAACGTTCAAACAGATGAGGTATATGCTCCTCTGGCACTCCCATACCATTGTCAAAGAAAGCAAACATATAGAAGCGATCGCTCTCCGATATCAGCTTTAGGCATATCTTGGTACCGTTGGAATACATTGAGGCATTGCGTATAAGACCGCATATCATGCCATTGAGAAGACCATAGTTACCAGACACATAGCAATCCAGAGGAATGTCAAAAGAGAACTGCATCTCCCCTGCAAGATTATTGGCACCCATATCATAATCAATCTGATATACGAGATCATACATATCTACCTTACTCAAGGCTATCTTGTCAGTGCCGTTCTCAAGACGAGTCATGGTCGATACATCATTGAGAAGATTGGTCAGACGGTCGATATTGCTCAGCATGCGTTCGAGGAAGCGGGTACGAGTCTCGGCATCCATGTCAGGATCTCCGAGAATCGATTCAAGATACCCTCTTACAATACCCACCGGAGTCTTTATCTCGTGATTGATATTATTGGACATCTGACGTGTCACGCGCGCTTTCTCCTCTATAGCGTGAATTGCCACTTTGCGTTCACGCCGTATCTGATCCACGGCATTCTCTCGTTCCCGATACAGCGTGACTATCTCTCTCGATATGTCACCGAGTTCATTTTTTGGGAATTTATCAATGCCGGTAAAATGCCCTCCTGTCGCCGCCCTATAAGCAAAATCCTTAAGCAATGTGACACTTCGTGATAATCGCCTTGTAAAATAATATGACACAAATACGGTCATAAGTATACACGCCATCATCACCAACCATACCATCGAGTCGACATCCAGCGCATCACTCACCTCCGCATCAAACGGCAGAGCAGAAAGCACCTCAACATAACCGTCACTGCTCCTGGAAGTCGCAAGGAAGTATACAGCTCCTAAGGAGTCGCTTACAACCTTGCGCTCATCATCACCTGTGGATATGTAGTCGACTACAGTAAACGACTCCGTATCGAAAGGAAGAGGTGTACCCAAAGAGTATCTGAGTCTACCGTCATTCTGATACACGGATATGCGCACATCCTCGTAGGCAGAACCCTCGAAATAGGATGCAAGAAATGAGTTCAACGGTCTGACATCCTGATCAGAGTTGTAAGCCTTGAGCACGCGACGGTTGATAAGGTCGAGCTGCATGGTGAGCATCTCGGCACGATACTCCGCCTCTCGCTTATATTGATACCATATTATCAGGCCAAAGACTATGCAAAGGCACAGGGCAATCGGCAGAAACAACTGCCAGTGATAGTTAATCCTTCTCCTTGAAGCCATATCCGAATCCCAGGCGGGTCTCGATATTATTGCCGTAAGCTCCTATCTTTTTACGTAGGCGTGTGATATTAGTATCAATTGTGCGTGTAGTGACCACCACATCGTCATCCCATACCCTACGTATTATCTCTTCACGCGAATAAATGCGGTTGCGATGGGTAAGGAAAAAACTCAATATCTCGAATTCGGTTTTAGTCAATGGCACAAGAGATCCATCGATATAGCAAGTCTTATCGTTAGGATCTATGCAGAGAGTCTGATATTCGATGCGACTCTCCATTGGGTCCTGATCCGATACAGAGACAGCATTAGCAGCCTGCACAGCCTTGCGGGCAACAGCCGCACGACGCAACACAGCGTTTACCCTTGCTATCATTTCGCTCATCTTGAACGGCTTGGTAATATAATCGTCCGCACCGATGTTTAGCCCCATCACTGTATCATCCTCTCCGTTGAGCGCGGAACAGAATATTATGGGGACAATCTCTGTATTGTCACTGTTACGTAGCTGCTTGGCAAAATCAAATCCGCTAAGACGCTCCATCATAATATCTACGATAAATAGATCATATGGACGAAGATCCTTCTCCAAAGCTTCTTCCGCACTGTAGGCAACATCTACCTCGTAACCCTCCTTCAATAGATTGTATCTCAGAATCTCACAAATCGACTCCTCATCATCAATTACTAAAATGCGTGCATTCATACATTGTCTGTGTTTTGTATTTTATGCTAAATTACAATTTTTTTTTTGCACAATAAGTTAACATGTGTTAAATCAGGCTATGCTGTGAACTTTTACACATCTCAATAGTTATAATGATGTAGTTACTATTATTTGCACTGTGTTTTCATGGTATTAGATTTAAGGTTAAGAACCATGGGGCTGTCGAGATGACAGCCCCATGGTTTCTTTTATCCCTCCCCATTATACACTCTTGATATGTTAAAATATTGACCACAATGTAACCGTAACCATATTGTGCTATAGTTGTAACACCAATGTAACACAATCACTGTATCTTTGTGATGTTGAAAACAAAAGTCCGATAAAGGGCTTCAAGATATAGAAATCAATACCAAATCAAAGAAAAACCACGGTTGCAAAGAAATAGTTTTTTAGTAGATACTAAATCCAATTATTATCACATCTTATAGAGGACTGTCGAGTGACAGTCCTCTAATATTTTACCCTAAAAACGAGGTACCGTAATATTGCATCACTGCAATACCGGCACCTCGTACAGATGGGCTGGAACATTTCGGCTGACTGACACAAACAAGAACCATAACGACATCAAAAACCCGGGCAAACCACAAAAACAAAAACTTCCTCCGGACAATCAAGCCATCAATGGAATATTCATAAAAAATGTCTGCCTCGGACAAAAGTGTTCTGAACTTGATGCATCCGACCAGAAAGTCGGATACCGCATATACATCCCTGCTAATGGGAGTTAGAATTGTCATACAGTCAGACTATTCTGTTCCACTCAAAGATAATGCCCCCTAATCGGGTGGTCTACCTTCTGCTCATCCGTTATCCTGTTTTTGCCAAGACGCGACACCTCCTGATATATATTGTCAAGGGTATCAGGAATAAGAATCTTAAGCCCTCCATATTCCCTCACTTTCTTTCGGATATATTCGGCATGGCGTGAACGTATGGCTTGCATTTCACCGTTCCACTTCTCCAAAGCATTGGTATAATCGGTGCGCACCTTCACTTTGGAGTCTGTGACAGCCTTTTCGCACTCATATTTCATAGAGTTCAGCTTTGCCTGAGCCTCGCGATACTGCTTTTGCAGATGAAAGTATACCGACTCTATCAATCCAGCATCCACTGATGGCTCATAGGAATATATAAGCGTATCGCGTCCGTCACCCTCCACTGAACGCGGATTCTGAGTGCGCCGTGCCAGATCGTCACGCGCATCTGCAAAATGTCCGCCAGGATGTATCTCTTTTCCGATCACGGCAGCAAGAGTCTCAAGCTCATAATAGCGGTTGCGTTCTTCAAGCGACAGACTTCCATAATACTCATCCTCAGTCAAAGCGGACTCCATTACTGGAACTTCAGGAATCTTTATGCCTTCAAGTTTGGCAAACTCTTCCAATGAAAGGTCCTCGGTCCTTCTCATAAGCCTGTCCTTTGCCTTTATCGCTTCCCTGAGCCACGCAATAAGCGACTTTGCCTCAGCCACACGGTGCATTATAGCTGACAAATTCTTCACATCGTCGGCATCAGCTCCATTACGCAGCACATTGACCGAACCGCTACCGATCAATGACACTTCTGTGGAATAGAACACCATTGCAGCAAGCCTGGCTTCAAGAGTGCGTATCATCTCTTTAGCCATATTCGCCACATGATTGGCTGATGTTGAGGTCAACCCTTTCCCCTCCGCGCTAAAAAATATCAAATCCTTATCCATAACATTCAAATTATAAAATTAGAACCTCTTTACAATACAAATGGTTGCAAACTATATTGAAAAATATGTACGTAAAGAATCACGGTGCAAAATAAACACTCCGGTGCGCAATCTATATGCGCACCGGAGTGAATAATAAACTTTTTATCCCCGACCTCGAATCTGTCAAATATCCGAGTATAATTGATAATATCAGATTTTAACCTTTATTTTCTTAAGATCCCTGTCAGCACTTGATGATCCAACCATAAGCTCATACTCTCCGGGAACAACACGCATCTCCTGTTCCTTCTCGTCCCAGTTCTCAAAAAGATGCTTCGGGAAATCGATCACCACATCACGGCTCTCTCCAGGAGCAAGTGTCACACGAGCATACCCTCTCAGCGTCTTGTTAGGTCCATCGGCATCCGCAGGACGACGCATATACACCTGCACGACCTCAGTTCCGGCTACTTTTCCGGTATTCTTTACACGCACCTTTATCTTATCGTTGGAGTATACAGGCCTTGAGATATCAAACCTGGTATAGCTCAGACCATATCCGAACTGATATAGCGGAGCCTCCCTCATATAGCGATAGGTACGTCCCTCCATAAGATAATCATCGAATGCAGGGAGCTGGCTGTCATTCTTATAGAAAGTGACAGGAAGCTTGCCTGAGGGATTGTAGTCACCGAATATCACATCGGCAATGGCATGTCCGCCCTGCTCCCCGGGATACCATGCCTGGAGGATTGCATCGCATACGTCATTCTCAGGAGTTAGAGCCACCGCGCTTCCGCTACAATTTACAAACACTATCTTCTTGCCGGCAGAATGAAGAGCCTTAAGGATCTCTCGCTGAGGCTCAGGAAGCTCTATAGATGTACGGTCGCCGTTGTCAAATCCAGGCTCGTTCACCTTAGCCTCCTCCCGTTCGTAAACAGGAGATATACCGCCTATAAATATCACAACCTCAGCATCCTTAGCCTTAGCCACAGCATCGGCAGGGGGCACATCGCGCGGACGCAGTATATCAAAGTTGAGCGTGGCATCGTCCTCAAGCTGCATATAGTCCACCTCAATGTAATATTTCTTACCTTTCTCAACGGCAAACTCACGGTCACGGAAATTCAGCGGATCAGTCTTCCAACGGTTGTGCACTGTGTCTCCGTTTATTATGATACGGAGACCGTCATCATTATTGTACACCATCCTGAGCATCTCGTCACGATCGGCAGTGTATGTGCCCTTGATGCGTGTGGTAAAATTAGTCAGATTGACTCCTGGCGCAAACGCCGTATTGCCGCCGTTGTCAAGACTGATTGCAGATGTGTATACCACCTCAACATCCGGCTGACCACTCATCCCGGTATTATTCCAATATGAGGCTTCCATGCCTTTCCCTTTAGAGCAGTGGAAATTGCCAAACACACTTTCCTGGTCGGTCATACGCGTGACGGCACAAGCACGTGCATAAGGAAGCTTACGACCTGTACGCGCATTCAAGCCTTCAAGAGCTGTGACCGTATGAGCAGGCTGACCATAATATATGCCCCACATCATAGTGGAATCCGCAGCATTGGGCCCCATCACCATAATATTCGCAGCATCGGGGGAGAGAGGCAGTATGCCGTTGTTCTTGAGCAACACCATCTGCTCGCGCGCCATCTTGCGGGCAAGCTCGCGATGCTTCACAGAGCCTACAACACTCATAGGGATTGAAGTCCACGGCACGATAGAATCAGGATCAAAATCGCCAAGCTCAAAACGACCTTTCAGAAGTCGCTTTACACACACATCAATATCCGACTCCTTGACATCGCCACGCTTCACGGCTCCGGGAAGATTCTTATACACACCTCCGCACTCCACATCGGTGCCACTGAGCACACCTAAAGCTGATGCAGCCTTAGCGTCTTTCGACACCTCATGGCGACCTTCACGATAAAAATCCCCTATGGCTCCGCAGTCACTAACCACGAGTCCGTCAAACCCCCAGTCATATCGCAGAATGGAATTGAGCAGCCTGTCAGACCCGCAACAAGGGGACCCCTCGAATCGCTGATAGGCACACATCACCTGCTGCACTTTGCCATTCTTGACAAGCATCCTGAATGCCGGTAGATATGTCTCCCAAAGCTCTCGGGCAGGAAGCCTTTCTATGTCAAAACTATGCCTGGTCTTTTCAGGTCCGCTATGAACTGCATAATGCTTTGCACAGGCATGAAGCTTGTAATATTTGCCGGTTCCGTCACCTTGCAGACCCTTCACAACACGCAGTCCCATGCGTCCGTTCATATATGGGTCCTCACCGTAGGTCTCCTGGCCGCGTCCCCATCGCGGATCGCGGAACACATTTATATTTGGAGTCCAGAATGACAGTCCTTTATACTTACCGTTCTTCCCCTCGCGACGCGCAAGGGTATTCTTTGCACGTGCCTCATCACTCACAGCCGTGAACACCTCTTCGATAAGATCATCGTCAAACGAAGCAGCCATTCCTATACAAGAAGGGAATACCGTGGCAAGACCGTTTCTGCCAACCCCATGAAGAGCCTCGCTCCACCAGTCAAACGAAGGGATGCCAAGACGTTCAATAGCCGGCGAACCATTCATCATCAACAATGATTTCTCCTCAAGAGTAAGCCGTTTGCACAGATCCTCCGCCCGCTCCTCAGCGGACAATTCATGATTCTGATAAGGAAGAAGTTGCGCCGATACAAAAGACGGAAAACCGGCAAGCACAATTGCAACTAAAAAATGCTTTATTTTCATGGATTTATAGTAAAAAAAGGTATAAATTTCAGGTATCTTTATACAAAGATAGCAAATTAACATTACAAATGCAAATAATTAATAGCAAAGACGTTATATACTCTTTCAATAACCATAAATCATTTACTGTTAAAAATACAATAAGCATATCCTGATTATCAGGTATGTTATTCAATGCTCAATGTTAAGAATCACTCAAAATAAATTAGCATCCACTTGCATTGCTCAACATTTTTTAATATATTTGCGTATAGTATCATAAAACCTTAAATCATTTCAATCAATCTTAACGTTATGGAAAAATATGACTGCAAAAATCACATTTCAAACGACTGACCCTAATGGGGGATGGTGCAGCTGGATAGCAAATTAAATCTATAATAACCTCTAAACAATTTTTATTCACATTATTATGAAAAATTTCTTTAACCTTGCATTTGTGCTTATTAGTGCCATTTTTTCCTTGATGCTGACAATTGGATGCTCCAACTCTGAATCGCCAAAAGCAACAGAGTATGAACTTATTGAAGTCGAGGATCCCAACCATGAAGAATTAGAAGAGTCACTAAAGAATCTCCCTGAAGAAAAGCGAGAGGAATTGAAACTGCGACGCAATATAAACCTGATATTGATAAAATATGTAAAACTTGAAGGTCGCCGTTACCGTCTTGACATATCGGAAGAAGAAGCCGGGAAATTAGGCATTTCACCCGAGTGGCTTGAGATAGCCAAAAATGAAATAGAGGATGCGAATAAAAACATTGCAAAGATGGATGCCGACGGACAGGTACTTGAACTGCCCGACCCTCAGGAACTTTTCAAGAATAAATAGTTATTCATAGCTCCCATATACCTGGAATAAAAATCCGAGAAGCCTTTTGCTGACAAGACTTCTCGGATTATATCGTTTTTATTTGAGAGGGAGTAATGCTCCTCTATCCACACACAGTCTATTTATTGATTGTGCCGAGCTCCCGGATAGCTCCGGTAAGAGGATTGAAATGCAGATAAGAAGGTGATTTGCGCGATGTGAAGAGTGACGGATCGAGACCGAACACCACACCATATTGCGCCACATCGTATGTTCCGCCGACAAGAGTCTTGCCGTCAAAGCTCACACTTACAAGACCTGTCCCAGGAATACGGTAAGCAACCCCGCCTTTAGGGAATGATTTGGTCATACCCTTGTCATTTACCGGAAGTGCGCCACGAGTCTGCGGAGACACGGTAACATATATCGGTGAGCCCGAAAGATCGTCGGGGGCAACAAGTCCGTCGACCATCGACAGACGCGCAAGAACTCTACGCTCAGGCGCACCCTCGGCAGGAATATCTACATTATATGTACGCACCTCTGTAGAGGTCTGCACCGTGCCGAGAAACATAGCAGTCAAAGCCTCCTCCTGTGATGCGATCTGATCAAGGGCAAGTTTCATGGCTGCACCATCGGACGGCATGGCATCAGCCTGTCCGGAAATTATCTCACTGCGCATATTGCGAAGCTCATATATCTTGGCGGCGGCAAGTTCGGCACGTTTTGCCGACGATTTACTCTGAATCATCTCAGGGGTCACTGCCTGGCGGGCTATAGGGAGCTGAAGGATTGTAGGACGAGCCTTCTTGGCTTCTGGCAGATTGACCACCGGACACGACCACCGGTAAGCCTCATCATTCAGTGATATAGGAAAATTGTCGTCACTCACCGTTACGAAAGCACCACTGCCGTTCTTGAGGGTGACAAGATAACGCTCCTGCTCATCAGGAAAAGCGGTCTGCTCTATGGCAGCCTCTGTGATACGCCAGCTTACCGAGGGGGCAAGTATAGGGTCGGCATTAAGATATTTCTTGGCATATTGATAAAACTCTCCTGGTGTTTTGACCGTCTTTTCAACTGCAATAGTCACATTGAATGCCGTAAGCGGAAGCGTATAGATAAGTCCGTATTCATTCGCTTTTGTGGCTGTAAGCTTGGAGGTATTCTGAGCCGACGCACCCAGCAGGGTCAATGCTCCGAGTGCAAACGCTATTATCTGCTTTTTCATTACGTTCTTGAAAGTATAGAATTTGAGGTAGAATGTTTTTTATTCCATTATTACTTTTATGGCACGTCCCACAGCATCGGCAATATCCATTCCGGTGGTTCCGTATTCACCATGAGTATCAGCGGCAATCTCTCCGGCAAGCCCATGGATATACACCCCTGCCACTGAGGCTGACTCCGGTTTGTACCCTTGTGCAAGCAACGAAGTTATGATACCGGTGAGCACATCTCCGCTACCGGCAGTTGCCATCGCAGGGGTTCCGGAAGAGTTGAAGAACACTTTGCCGTCGGGGCGCACTGTAGCTGTATAATGCCCTTTAAGGACTATAAGGATCTTATAGCGATGCGACACCTCTATAGCTTTGAGTAGCCTTCCCTCGGCAGAAGTCTGTGCGCCGAATATCCTGTCAAACTCCCCGGCGTGAGGTGTGAGTATCGAGCCCGGAGCTATATGATCAAGAAGCGACTGATTCTGCGCTATGGCATTCAGAGCGTCGGCATCAATCACAAGAGGACGTTTATAGCTCTTTATCAGTGTTTCTAAAGCTCCGCGTGTTGCATCGTTTGTGCCGATTCCCGGACCTACGCCGATAGCAGAGCAATTGAATCGGGCTGACATATCGGATATTACATAATCCTGACGGTCAGGAGAGAACAATGCTTCCGGAACCTGTCCCTGAAGAACCGGGAATGCCGCACGCGCACTATGCACAGTAAGCTTGCCGACACCGCTACGCAATGCCCCGCGTGCAGCCATGACCGCAGCACCGGTCATTCCGTAACATCCTGAAAACAGGAGAGCGTGACCATAATCGGCTTTTGACGAAAACGGCTTGCGGGATTTCAGCACGGCACTCACCTCATCGCGCTCAACATAGAAATACTTGGTGGGGGTATTCAGTATGGCACGTTCGCTCAGACCGATATCAATTACTTTCCACCGGCCCACAAGATCGGCATTATCACTGAGGAAAAATGCGAGACGAGGGAACTGAACGGCAATAGTGAGGTTGGCATGAACCACATTGCGCCCTATCACACGCGCATTCCAGTCGCCAAACATTCCCGAGGGCACATCTATGGATATGACTGTTGCCCCTGACTCGCTGATGACACGAGCAAGCATCATAAATCCACCTTCCAAAGGCTCCCTAAGCCCTGAGCCGAACAGACCGTCAACCACAAGATGCTCTGGAGTGAGCGTTGGAAGTTCGGCACGGTCAATGATCTCTACGAGCCCTTGATAGCCGGTAGCGAGAAGATCATGCTTCGCCTGACGGCAATCTCTTGACAAAGAATCTCCATGGAAGTTGAAAAGCAGTATGCGCGGATAGAACCCAGCCTCAAGCAACATACGACCTACCACAAGGGCATCCGCGCCATTATTGCCAGAACCGGCAAAAATCACCACGGGAGTCGAGGGGCTCCAATGTGCCACAATCTCACTCGTGACAGCCTCGGCGACACGGCGGATAAGCTCCTGAGAGCTCACCCCCTCCTCTTCGATGGTGACACGGTCGATCTTGCGTATATTTTCAGTGCTAAATATCTTCATACCTCAGCTATATTTCCCGGGATACACTTTATCCCACGCAAAAATACAAAACAATTCCGACACTCACTGCAAATAGCAATAAATTTGTACGAAAATCGTTATTTCCATGTATATCCCCAACAGAAATGGTCAGTGTCTCCATCGTCACATTCCATACCCCGCTCTCACAGCTCGAATGTTGCCTGAAGTCGCTCGACTCCCGGTGCGTATCACGCATATATATAATTGACAACTCCCGGAGCGACCATCTGCATAAATGGTGCTCAGACAAACCGAAAGTCACATATCTGCCAAACGACAACACCGGATACGGCGCAGGACATAACACAGCCATACGCCTTGAACTACCACTCCCGGGTGAATATCATCTGGTCATGAACAGCGATGTAGAATTCTTTCCGGAGATCATCAAGGATATCGAAAAATATATGGACTCACATCCCTCCACAGGAATGCTTCAGCCCAAAATGCTCGGCACAAACGGAGACAAACAGTACTCATGCCGCCGTCTCCCTACCCCTGCCGATGTGTTCATACGCCGGTTCTTTCCTGAAGGATGGTTCCGTGGCATACGTGAGCGTTATCTGCTCAAGCATCTCGACCAGGAGCGCACATGGAACATCCCTTATCATCAGGGCAGCTTTATGTTCATACGTAAAAAAGCTCTCATGGACACCGGAATCTTCGATGAGCGGTTCTTCATGTACCCCGAGGATATCGATCTCACACGCCGCATACACCGAAACTATCTCACAGTATATTGGCCTGGGGCAACCATAGTCCATCACCACGAAGCGGCATCGTACAAATCGCTCCGAATGCTCGGGATACATATCGTCAACATGATCCGATACTTCAACAAATGGGGATGGATACACGATCCGGAAAGGGACCTGTTCAACAATCAGATCGAGGGAAACATCACCTATACACAAGCCTCGAAACCAGAGCTAAAATTACCCCCCCCAGGCAACTAACTAAAATACCAGCCTTATTTTTCAGGCGCACCTCAGGGTTCAGCAGGCTTGCGAAACGGTATCTTTTTATCACTTCCCAGCAACGCTTCTTCACTTCGGAATATCTTCCGTCCCTATCGTGAACCGACAGTAATCCGTACATGTTGAAATTAGCACTCAGCCTGCGGTCATGTGCGGCTGCGGACAGACCGGCATCATGCCTAAATCTCTCCTCGATCATCTCCACTACATTCAACACATCCAGGCGATCGGACGACATTGTGTTGACAAAGCTACCGGAATGATCCCTATAGAAGTAAACCGGGACATCAATCACTCTCACTTGTGATGCCCTGATCATAACATCACAATAGTACAAAAGGTCCTCATAACGGATATCCGCATGAAACATCACATCCCTGAAAACATCCGTTTTATACAGCTTGGCACAAGCCGAAGCCTGGATACCGGTCTGATAAAGCCCTTCTTTAAGAGCTTCGGCACCTGACACAACCCTATGCCTGACATTATTGACATTCCGTCTGGTATCATCAACCGTGTCTCCACGCTCACAACCTCCGCATATCACATCAGCACCTTCTGCTACATCAAGCATGGCTCTCAGAGCATAGGGATAAAGCATATCATCGCTGTCAAGAAAAGTGAACCATTCACCCTTGATGCAAGAGATAGCTGAATTCCTCGCCGAGGAGACACCTTTATTATCAGTTGACAGCACCCTTATCCTTCTGTCGAGAGCCGAATACTTTTGAGCTATTTCAAAAGTACAATCCGTGGAACCGTCATCGACAACAATAGCCTCCCAATCGTAAAACGACTGCGCAAGCACACTCTCAAGACATTCCCCGAGATATGCCTGCGCATTATATGCCGGTATGATTACCGATACCATTACGAGACTTTTTCGAGGGATCACCTCTTCGTGTCTGTAGCTTCGGCAGTCTTCTTAAGATCGAATCCCGCCGTCATACCATCATACTTATTAAGCAGTGCGGAAGCTCCTTTGAGTGTAGTGTTGCTTGATAGTGCACTGATCCTCTGCATCAATGTCATGAGCTTGGATATATCGAATGTCAGAGTCATATCATTCTTGCCATTGAGAGATATGAAAGCCTCCATTGATCCAATGTTTACTTTCTTGAATGCCTGGAAATGGAACAGATATGTCCCATTCTGTTCATTCCGCTCTATACGTCCGCTAAGGCTGGCTCGACCACCTTTGAATGTGAATGTCGAATCCGTATTGATGGTTACGACAAGAGAGGTCAGACCAGCTGTCTTATAGTAAGGCTCAAGTTTCTTCTCTATATTCGCTGCGGCTGCGGCACCTCCCGCTTTCAAAAGGAAATTATCACTCTTGAAGCTCACAGCGGGAGCATAGTATGACCAAGTGCCTGCAAGCTGCTCAATGCCAGCTTTGGAATTACCGATCCCAAGAGCTCCGGCTACTCCCGACAATATGTCACTAAGCCCGCCTTTCTTTGAGGAATCCCCCTCAGCAGAGCCTGATGTCGATTCGGATTGTCCCTGACCGAGACCTCGCAGCAGATCAGACAATGACTGTGCCGATACATCGTTAGATGAAAAAAGCACCGCAAACAACAGTGTGAAAATTGTGAAAATACGTTTCATAGAAATCAAAATAATATCATAAATTAAAATAAGGGGCATCAATAAGCCAAAGTGACATTATCGATCCACAGGCGTCCACCCACCGAGGAGGCTGTATGCGGATTAGATACAGTGACTACATCATGAGTCTCTTCAGCGATTGTCCCGATGTGGCTCGATGCAGAGAACATCACCTTGATACTTGATGCTTTGACCCCGAACATCGTATAGGTCAACGGCACACTGAATGCAGTGTAGCTTGATGCGAGCTCCAGTCTGGCTGTCCCGGAAGCTATGACCACCGTTTCACCGTCATGCTTTCCGAGCACCTCTACAATAGCAAGACCGCTGTCGGAACGGTCACCCTCACATGGGAAATAACGGTAGTAACCGTTAAGTGATGACGGACGAGAATTCCACGTTATGCCTTCAGTATATGTCTCTGTGACTGTAGCCGGATCATACCGATAATCTCCAAGAAACAGTTTGCCGGCTGCTTTATAGGCTATCTCAGGAACAATCGGGGAATAGTCAAGATACGGCTTGCCCACCTGAGTATAATCTGGTATAGGCTTACCGTTAGGATCAAAACCTACACACGACAGCTCCACGGCAAAACTTTGGCTGAACACCGGATCGCGAGTAAGCGACACCGACGGCTGCATATACCACGTGTTATGATTGGTCGATGACAATGCAAATGTCTTTGCATTGGTATTTGCCCAGTTCTTAGGCACCTCCTGCTCTATGTCTATAGAGTGTTGCCAGTTGAATATCTCTACTACTGTCTGGGAATAACGGCCTCCCGACTTAAGCCCCTTGTATCTGACACCCTCATCGCGGTCCTCAAAGTCATAGTTAGGAAGCTGTGGTGTGCCTTCAGTGGTGACAGTGACTTCGGGGGTGAATTCTATATCGTCCACGCCCGACATCATCGTAGCCTTGAATGTATACGAAGTGTTCGGTGAAAGCCCTATCACAGAGAAGATTCCCAAATCTTTAAGCTGAAGGTACAGGGGAGCTTCTTCACCATTGACATAGACTCGGGTCATGGAAGATATGGATTCGAGCATAGAGGGGTCTTCAGGTATCACTTTCACGCCTGCCATAGTGGCGAAAGCATCCACCTCAATTCGGAACGGAGGCATCTTACGCTGAATTTCCAATGTGGCACGCACCTCCTCACAATACAGGACCCTGACATCGACAGGTGTGCTTCCTGAAGGCACACCAAACGACAAAGAATACTCGTGAGCTCCGATAGGCTCAATGCTCACGTCTGTGATCTTGTCCCACTTGTCGGCGGCTGCATCGAATATTTCAACCTCCACATGATCCCTGAACCCCGACTCGTCACACCTGACATCAACACGAGCCTTGTCGACACCCATCGTGACAGGATATATCTTGCTCACTGATATCTCCACCGGCATAGAGCGCACATATAAGGTCACAGGCTGAGACGATTTCCCATCTGCACTCGTAGCTACAAGAGAGAATGCCGAAACCTCCGATTCGGAGGTCAGATACACCAACCGTCCGAGCAGCCTGGTGTAATCGACCGTTCCTCCTGAACGGTCAACATCGTAGACAAGACCGAGTTCCCGCAACAAGACATCCTGTCCGGAAGCAAGATTAAGCAGATCCACTTCCCCAGGAAATCCATCCTCACCCAAGGGTAAGGACAACACCGATAGCATGAGAGAGGTAAGCGGTACAGAGGATTCTACGGATACTGAATAAACTTCGGATGGAAGATTGCCTTCGGGAAGTTCCAGGATGTCGTCAGGATTCCAGGATGAGGTGAGGACCGGTCCGGAAGCATTTATAAATTCTTCAGTCAGTGTTACCGACCTGTCCCCCTCCACACCACTGACAGTCAACTCCGGGCCATCCTGTGTCTCTTCACAATCAACAGTCAGCTCATAGGTATTAGCGGCATCAGCCGATTGCAATGTATAGGCAGGAAATACAATCCGGCTCCCATCCGTGAGCTGCACATCGAGAGACAGCTCCGTCTTGCCCGGTTTCAAGCAAAGATACCTGTCTTCGTCTATAAGACAGGTGTGATACACGCCACCTATAGTATGCACAAGTGCCGATAATGAACGGAATGCCGACTTGGCAGCATCGGTATAGACCACTTTTACGAGCGAGTTTGCAAGCGACAATTTGACTACTGCCTGTGTGTCCTTATCCTTGACAACCTGTACTGTTTTCTCACCATAGAATGCCGGTGTGTCAAATCCCTCGATCATAGTGTCGCCACTCCTTGCCTCCAGGGAATAACTTCCGGCGAAATAATACTCACCCTGAGGGAAGTCGCCGATGTCTTCCCATGTATGGGAAGACCCTCCTACAGAAGAAAACAATGTGAGAGATACTGTCCCATCGGCAGGCAAATATCCTGTGTCAACAATCGAACCATCTTTACCGGCTATAACAGCTCTGCTGTCAGTCTCGACCGATATCGACAGACTGCCTGCGTCAACCGTACCCTGCAAAGAATCGGATGAGCAGGATTCCACACCGATACACAATAGTGCGGGAAGCAGACATTTATAGATGCGTTGAACCATTTTTACTGTTAGGATTGTCAAAGACGAGAATATTGAAGAGAGAGGAGACATGTCATATATTTTCCTACAATTCTATTCTGGTAGCCTTGACTGGCTCCTCCATGAATATACCGGCAAGATCAACAAATTTGTCAGGATTTTCAGTTGTCAGGTATGTGACAGTACCACCCGTTGTGCAACGCGACTCCATTTCGGGATGACGTTTCATATAATCGGCAAGGCTTGATGCCACAAGCGATCCCTGGGTAATAATCCTGGCTCTACCTGCCACACAAGCCTCGATCTTCTTGAGGAGCAAAGGATAATGTGTGCAGGCAAGGACTATAGTGTCAACCTCAGGCTCTTCGGAAAAGAGCTGTTCCACATACTTCTTAACAAAATAATCGGCCCCGGGAGAATCATATTCCTTATTCTCAACCAACGGCACCCACATGGGACATGCCACCGAGACAGTCCGGAACGCCGGAAGAAATTTGGCAATCTCGATCTCATAAGTCCCCGACGATACTGTACCAGGTGTGCCAAGGACTCCTATGTTACCGTTGCCACTCACCTTGTCGAGAGCTTCGACGGTGGGGATGATCACTCCGAGCACCCTTTTTTGAGGATCAATAGAAGGCAGATCCCTCTGCTGGATTGAACGCAACGCCTTAGCTGAAGCTGTGTTGCATGCAAGTATCACCATTTCGCAGCCCCGGGCAAAGAGATCCCTGACAGCCTGAAGTGTGAAATCATACACCACATCGAACGAACGCGTGCCATAGGGAGCCCTTGCATTATCACCAAGATATATATAATCATAATCCGGAAGAGCCTTGCGTATCTCCTTTAGGATGGTCAGACCTCCGTAACCAGAATCAAATATGCCTATTGCACCCATTTTAATATAAAGTTAAAATATAGTGGATATTGCAGTCTCCGGCAGTAGGGATGACACCCTAAAGCCGGAGACTGTTTTAGATATTTTTACAATTGTCAGCCAATTGTAAGAAGATAGTTGTAGAAATAGCTGATGATACCAAGACCTATGATACCTGCAACACATATCCACATGCCCAGACGTTCCGAACAAGCTGAACGGAATGTAGCGATAGGCTGTTCGCTATCGTTGATGAACATCGCCTTGACAACAAGGAGATAGTAGTACAACGATATGATAGTGTTGATCAACGCAATGAGCACGAGCACATAAAGTGCCACCGACTCGGTTCCGTTAAGGGCGGATGTGAACACAAAGAACTTGCTGAAGAATCCTGCAAACGGAGGAATACCTGCCAGAGAGAACATTGCAAGCATCATTGTGAACGCCAAGCGGGGATTGGCCCTGTATAGACCGTTGTAATCGGTCATCAGAAGCTTGCCGGAAGCATTCTCAATAGCACCGATCACACCGAATGCAGCAAGATTGGAGAACACATATACAAGCACATAGAACATCAAGGCTGAGACTCCCATGGCATTGTCACCTATCACAGCAAGCATGATATATCCTGCCTGCGAAATAGAAGAGAACGCGAGGAAACGCTTCATGTTGACCTGTCGCATTGCAAAGAGGTTACCAACGGTAATAGTCAGCACAATCAGAGCATACAGCATCCACTCCCATGCTGCGGAGTAAAGGGTGCCGAACACCTGGGTAAGCACCACAAGGAACGCAAACGCGGCAGAGCCTTTGGATATCACCGAGAGATATGAGGTTACCGATGTGGGTGCACCCTGATATACGTCGGCTGTCCAAAGATGGAACGGAACAAGTGATATCTTGAATCCGAAACCTGCCATGACAAACGCAAGTGCCACTACCATCATTACTCCCATATTGGAGCTACAGAAAAGGGCTATGTCCGCATAGTAGAGCGAACCTGTGAGTCCGTACACATAAGAAAGACCCATCAGAAGCACAGCCGAGGAGAACACCGCGGTAAGCACATACTTGATGGCTGCCTCATGGCTCTCATAACGGTTTTTATCGAAAGCGACAAGTGCACACAAGGGGAGCGAAGCTGTCTCAAGACCTATGATGAACATAAGGAAATGACGGCTAGATATCATGAAGTACATGCCTAAAAGCGTGAGGAGAATCAGTTCGTAGAACTCTCCCCGGCGCACAGATGTGAACTCGGAGTTCGCCCACTTTATAGACTGTATCATCACGATGACCACACCCACATTGAGAATGTTCTTGATTGCCACCATCACCGGAGATGACACATACATACCTGCAAATGCCACTGCATCCGCCTTGACGGTGGGACAGAAGCCCCATAGGGTAAGCACGAGCATCAGCACTGTGGAGATTACCGGAAGAGCCCCCTGCGACTTACGAGGTGCGAAAGTGTCGTAGAGGAATACTAACAGAAATACTATCAGCAGTCCGATCTCCTGCTTGAGGGCTAAAAACTGTGAATAATCCATTGCTTAATTCTTAGATATTAGTGCAGGCCAAGGACAGTGAATATCTCTGGGCTGAATGTGAACTTGATAAGGTCGGCAAAGAAATTGGGGAAGAATCCTATGCAGGCTACACTCACAATGAGTGTGGCTGTCGACAGGCGTTCCCACCACTTTGCATCGGTGAGTGACAGATGATGCTGGTCATATACAGGACCATACAGGAGCTTGCCAACCACGCGGAGGATGTAGACCGCAGTGGTGACTATCGAGCTGCATGCTACGATGACGAACACTCGGTGGAACAGATCGGTGTGCTGGAATGATCCGACAAATATAGTCATTTCAGCGACGAAGCCCGAGAGGCCAGGGAGTCCGAGGGATGCCATACCTGCAATCACATAGCAGACCGACAAATAGGGAAGAATCTGCATCATGCCTCCCATCTCACGGATGTCGCGAGTGTGAGTACGTCCGTATATCATACCGATAAGCGCGAAGAAGAGAGCAGTCATCAGACCGTGAGAAAGCATCTGCATGATGGCTCCGGTCATCGCTGTGGTGTTAAGCATTAGGATTGCGAAGAGCACCAGACCGCAGTGTGACACCGAGGAGTAAGCATTGATGTACTTAAGGTCGTTCTGCACACACGCGCTGAATGCACCATACACCACCGAGATACCGGTGAGAATGATAAATATCCAAGCGAGTTCATGAGCTGCATGAGGCATAAGATAGATGGCAACACGGAAACATCCGTAACCGCCAAGCTTCATAAGCACTCCGGCATGAAGCATCGACACTGCCGTAGGAGCCGATGCGTGACCGTCAGGTGACCATGTATGGAACGGGAACATAGCTCCAAGCACACCGAAACCTACGAATGTCATCGGGAAGAGGAACTTCTGCCATCCGAGGGAGATGGATTCATTCTCGACAATCTCAAGAATGTTCCATGTCAGAGGCTGACCCTCAGGTGCGGAATGATAGTATATACCTATGAGACCAAGCATCAGGAAAGCCGAACCACCCATGAGCATAAGTGTAAGCTTCATGGCTGAATAGTTCTTGTTGCCTGACCCCCAAACACCGATAAGAAGATACATCGGGATAAGAGCTACCTCATAGAACATGAACATTGTGAACAGGTCAAGAGATATGAAGAAGCCATACACACCGGTTGATAGGAGGATGAGCCATAAGAAGAATTCCTTGGGCTGGGCAATCTCCCAGGACGCAAAGCTTCCGGTGATCATAATGACACCTGTAAGTATGAGCATGGCGATAGATATACCGTCGACACCCACAGCAAGATGTATGTTAAGAGGTGCGAACCATTCCCACGACCCAAGATAGAGCATGGGGGCATCATTGCCGGCGGCGCGCAGCCCTAAGTAATCAACCAGAAGCCATATCGACAGTGCGGTGAGCGCGATCGAGCCGGTTACCGCCACGGCACGAATCTGCTTTATGTCGCGGCAGAGGAACAGCCCCAAGAGCATAATCAAGGGGATGACCACGAAATAGATTAATATATTTGAGAACATATCGTTACTATATTTGCTACATTAACATTATTACAGCACGCACACTGCGGCAATTACACCGAGCAGGACTGCTCCGATAAGGAACCACCACACATACATCTGAACTTTTCCGCTCTGAAGTCCCTTGATAGCTCCCGATGCCACATTGGTGACATAAGCGAATCCGTCCATAGTGCCATCGATGATATGACGGTCAAACCATGCGATAGGCTTACAGATGCTATCGAAGATAACCTTACGAGTGATCCAAAGATAGATCTCATCCCAATAGAAACGACGGTTGGCAGCAGTCCAGAGCCAGCGGCAGGAATCAGCCATACGCGCAGGCTTGTCGTTCTTCTTCATATACAGCCATGCAGCAAATGCTATGGCAAGGATAGCCACACCCATACTCATGCTTGCAATAGACCAGTCGATATGGATATGATACTCATGACCGTCAAAAGTAACGAGCTCACCGAAGGGCACCCAACCTGCCACACAGGATACAATGGCAAGGAACACCAATGGGAAAGCCATTGTGAAAGGCGACTCATGAGGCATGGAGGCATGATGACCGTGGGCTTCCTGCTCCTTCACTCGTGCTTCATAGTCGGGATTGTCCCACCAGAAGATAAGGAAGTACATACGGAACATGTAGAACGCTGTCATAGCGGCAACAATCATCATCCAGATTCCCCAGAAAGTACTGTTGGCAAAGCATGCTGTAAGAATCTCATCCTTTGAGAAGAATCCGGCAAAAGGCCAGATGCCTGCAATAGCGAGACAGCCGATGAGGAATGTGATATGGGTGATGGGCATATACTTACGCAGACCGCCCATGGCTGTATAATTGTTGGAGTGAACCGCATGGATGAGCGAACCGGCTCCAAGGAAAAGGAGTGCCTTGAACATCGCATGAGTGAACAGATGGAACATTGATGCCATGTATCCGAGACCCTCATGGATAGCCTCGCCATATTTGGAGGCAACACCAAGAGCCACCATCATGAACGCAATCTGCGAAATAGTGGAGAACGCGAGGATACGCTTGATATCGATCTGTGCACATGCCACACAAGCTGCATAGAATGCCGTGATAGCTCCGACAACAGTGATGAATGTCAGCGCAGCATCCTCAAGCATGTACAGCGGAAAGAGTCGAGCGACGAGATAAACACCTGCGACCACCATGGTAGCAGCGTGAATGAGTGCCGACACTGGGGTAGGACCCTCCATCGCATCGGGGAGCCAAATGTGAAGAGGAAGCATTGCCGACTTACCCATACCTCCGGTGAATATGAGAACCAACGCCCATGTGAGGACAGAAGCCCCCATGAATGTAGCTCCGCCGAATGACTCGAACACAGCCTGAGGATTCTGTGTCATCGGGAGGAAATCGAGCTGTTCGGTATAGAACGAGAGGATAAGGATACCTATAAGGAAACCGAGGTCGGCAAAACGAGTGACGATAAACGCCTTCTTACAAGCCGCAACTGCACTGGGCAATGTGTAGAAGAATCCGATGAGAAGGAATGATGAAGCTCCCACAAGCTCCCAGAATATATACATCTGGAAGATATTGGTGGCGACAACCAGACCAAGCATCGAGAAACTGAACAGCGACAGGAAAGCGTAATAACGCTGGAAGCCTTTCTCTCCATGCATATAGCCGAGCGAATAGACATGTACCATAAATGAAATGGTAGGGATGACTACAAGCATCAATGCCGAGATTGGGTCAAGAAGGAAACCTATCTTGATGGCAAGAGCAGGAGTGAACTGCAACCAAGTCTGATTGAACACAGTGTACTGAAGACGCGTAGTACCGTCAATGAATTCAGGAGCACCGGAGAACCAATATGTGAACGCAGTGTAATATGACAGGACAAGCACTGTGCCCATGCCGATAGTGCCGAGCGTGCCGGCCATCTTGTGGCTCATCTTCACGCCTGCAAGTCCCAACAAGAGGAACATGAAGAACGGAATAGCCAATATAAGTACAGGAATTGTTATATCCATATCGCTATTAGTGTTTCATTTTGGTTGTGTCGGCGACATCGATATCCTTGCTCACCCTGAACAGATTGATTATGATGGCTATGGCGAGCGCGGTCTCTGCGGCGGCAATGGCTATGCCGAAGAGCGTGAACATCCAGCCGTCATTGGTGCCGGGGAACAGATAACGGTTAAAGACGACAAAGTTAATATCGACAGCGTTGAGCATTAGCTCCAGCGAGATAAGCATAGCTATCATGTTGCGGCGGGTTAGGAAGCCGTAAACCCCGCAGCAGAACATCACCAGGGCGGGGACCAGATACCAAATTAATGTTATATCCATAATCGTATCGGGGGATTAACGTTTGCGGGCGACCACTACGCCACCTATAATACAAGCGAGCAACAACACACTGACAGCCTCGAACGGGAGCAGATACTGACCGTGACCGGTGCCGAGCATGGCTGTGCCTACCTCCTGCATAGTGGGGTTAGACATATCGGGGACTGAGGTGAACATGTCGGCGCAACGTGAGCAAAGAGCCCATCCGCAAGCACCGGCAGCAGCGATAGCTCCGACCAGACCGAGGGCTCGCTTGCGCGATTCAAGTTGCGCAGTGTTGTCACCCGGACGTGTGGTAAGGAGTATCGAGAATACAAACAGCACCACTATACCTCCGGCATAAACGGCAATCTGCACAGCCCCGAGGAACTCATAGTCGAGCTTGAAATAAAGCGCGGCTGTGGCAAAGAGGGTGAAGAGCAGATAGGTGGCAGCGCGAAGGATCTTACGCGTGGTGACAGTAAGTACCGAAAAGACGACAATCGCCACAGCGATTATCCAGTAACTAATTGTACTTCCTACTGATTCCATATACTGTAGATGATTTAGCTATTTGTAGCACCGTTCTTGGCTGCCTTGAGCTGGGCTGCCTTAATGATTGCGGCGCGAATCTTCTCAAGCTTCTCGGGGTCGGAAGCTGCGGCATCAAGAGCCTTTTTCTGAGCATCGTTAAGCTCAATTCCGGCAAGCGGGTCTGCATCGGCGGCAGACGCGTCGGACACCGCTGCCTTTTTAGCCTCTGCGGCTGCGATCTTAGCTTCCTTTTCAGCCTGCATCTTGGCGATCTGCTCTGGGGTGGGCTTAGGCTCCTCCTTCTCGGGAAGATAATTGAGTTTCTTGACAAGCTTTCCGCGGGTGAACACTGCCTGCTCGAAATCATTGCTGAACTCAAGCGCGTCAGTAGGACAGCCGCACACACACAACTGACAGAATGTGCAGCTGCCGAGATCGTACATATACTTGTCGAGTTTCTTTTTCTTCTTGCCATCCCAGGTCTCTACCTGCTTGATGTCAAGATTGATTGTACCATTGGGACATACGCGCTCGCAGGTGCCGCAAGCGATACACTTGTGGTTGCCCTGATCATCATACTTGAGCGTAAGCACCGCACGGAAGCGGTCCGCCACTGGAAGATTGTCGCGGTTGTCGGGGTACTCTTCGGTAATCTTGGGGGTGACAAATTCCTTGCCGGTGACCGACATACCCTTAATAAGGCTTGCGATACCCGACCCGAGATTGGAGAAATAGTCTTTTACACTACCCATGTTGAAGGATTGGCTATTGAATATTGGTTTTATTCTAATTTTTCACCTGACCGCCGATTATATCGAGCAGTTCGGTGGTTATGCTCTGCTGGCGCAGCTTGTTATATTCAAGCTGAAGCTGTTCGAGCAGGTTCTTTGCATTGTCGTTCGCGCTCTGCATTGCCATGATGCGTGCCGCCTGCTCGGAAGCACGGTTTTCAGTAAAGATCTCCTGCATCACTGAAAGCAGGAACATCGGAAGCACCGAACGGAATATGGATGCGGCATCAGGTTCAAACAGGTAAGGGCGACACAGAGCTTTCACACCTTCGGCGGAAAAAGTCGACGCATCTACCGGAAGGTATTGCTCATAACGCACTCTCTGTCGGCTCACACTCTGAAAGTTCATATACAGAAGCTGCACAGTATCAAGCTCTCCTGAGAGGAAACGATCGCTGAGCATACCGGCGAACCGCTTTATGACATCCGGACCACACTTAGAGTTGACACTCTCGTCATTTACCTCTGTGATGTGATGATCAACGAGCTTGGCTACAGCCTTATGTATCTTGCGTCCGACCGTGAAGATGGTGAAATCTATATCCTCGCCCCATTTCTCGCGACACTCTCTAAGACGCACGAGCAAGTCCTTGAAGATATTTATATTGTAACCACCACACAATCCGTCGTCAGAACCTAATACCACTATCCCAACACGCTTCACTTCGCGCTCTTCTGTAAGAGGTGACGAGAACTCTGCATCAGCTGAGAGCAGATTGCCGATGATTGTCTCGATCTGGCTGCGGAATGGAAGAAGCCGCCGCAGGTCGGCCTCGGCACGGTGCATCTTGGCAGATGAGATCATCTTCATAGCTCCGGTGATCTTCTCACTGGATGCCACAGAACCGATGCGTCCTTTAAGTTCGCGAAGTGTTGCCATGTATTGGAAGGTGGGATGAGACTTTTATGTCTGTTTAATCTTTTTAGATTTCGTTACTTGTAAGCCCCGGCTACTTCGGCAGCCGCCGAGGTGAGCTTCCCGATGATGTCATCATCAAGCTTGCCGGCGCGAATAGCGTCCACGGCTTCAGGATGCTTGGCATGCATGAGCTGGAGGAAGTTTTTCTCGAACTCAGCCACTTTCTCTACCGGGACATTCTCAAGAAGTCCGCGTGTGCCGCAGTAGATGACTGCTACCTCATCCTCTACAGCCATAGGGGAATATTGGGGCTGTATGAGCAGACGCTCGTTCTTTCTGCCCTTGTCAATCACGCGTGCGGTTACAGCGTCGATGTCTCCGCCAAACTTGGTGAACGATTCGAGCTCACGGAACTGAGCCTGGTCGATCTTCAGAGTGCCCGCAACTTTCTTCATTGACTTGATCTGCGCGCTACCGCCCACACGCGACACTGAGATGCCCACATTTATGGCAGGACGGATACCACGGTTGAAGAGTGCGGTCTCAAGGAATATCTGACCGTCAGTAATTGAAATCACATTGGTAGGAATGTAGGCTGACACGTCTCCCGCCTGAGTCTCGATGATAGGAAGCGCGGTCAGCGAACCTCCACCCTTCACCTTGTCCTTGAGTGATGCGGGGAGGTCGTTCATGTTAGCTGCCACCTGCTGATTGTCGATAATCTTGGCGGCACGTTCAAGCAGACGGCTGTGCAGGTAGAAGATATCACCAGGATATGCCTCACGTCCTGACGGACGCTTGAGCACGAGCGAGATCTCACGATATGCCACAGCCTGCTTGGAGAGGTCATCATAAACGATGAGAGCGTCACGACCGGTGTCGCGGATGAACTCGCCGATAGCCACTCCGGCAAACGGAGCATAATAACGCATTGATGCCGAGTCGGACGCAGTGGCTGCAACCACTACAGTATAGTCGAGCGCGCCATGCTGACGTAGAGTCTCAACGATAGCTGCTACCGATGAAGCCTTTTGACCGATGGCGACATAGATACAGTAGACGGGCTTACCCTCTTCAAAATTCTTACGCTGGTTGATGATAGTATCGATCGCCACGGCAGTCTTACCTATCTGACGGTCGCCGATGATAAGCTCGCGCTGTCCGCGACCTATGGGCACCATTGAATCGATGGCCTTAAGTCCGGTCTGAAGCGGCTGCTTCACAGGCTGACGGAAAATCACACCTGGAGCCTTACGCTCAAGAGGCATAGGCAGAAGCTCGCCCGATATGGGACCACGACCATCTATAGGTTGTCCAAGCACATTGATCACACGCCCAAACACGCCGTCGCCGACGTTGATTGAAGCAATTTCACCGGTGCGCTTGACGGTCATGTTTTCGGTGACCTTATTGACGTTGTTGAGGAGGATGACTCCGACATTGCTCTCCTCAAGATTGAGAGCCACGCCCTTGACGCCGTTCTCGAACTCAACGAGCTCGTTGGCGCATACGTTGTCGAGACCGTACACATGGGCTACGCCATCTCCCACTTCAAGGACGATGCCGGTTTCTTCAAACGACACCTTAGAGTTGACATTCTCCAACTGTTGCTTCAGTACCTGAGAAATCTCGCTTGGGTTAATCATTGGTAAGACTGATTGTAAAATGTGGGATTAGTTTAAAAGTTTCAGACGCAGCTGCTTGAGTTCGTTGGCAACGGACGCGTCAAGTTTCTCGTTGTCAATGCTCACCTGGAAGCCTCCTATGAGATCAGGATTTATCAGATGATTATACTCCATAGTAGCCGAGCCGAGGTGTCGCTGGATGAGCTGTTTCAGCCTCTTCTCCTCAGCCTCCGCCATTGGTGCGGCAGAAGTGACAGTGACGAGGCATATGTTATGCTCCCGGCGATAGATCTTAAGATAAGCCAAGGCTATGTCGCGTGCCATATCAAGGCGATTGTTGTCAGCGAGCAGCTCCATGAAACGTGTCATGGCGCTATCGCCCTCAGTGGAGCCTGAGGCTGTTGTGAGCAGCTGTATCTTGTCACGGCGCGAGACATATGGATTTCTCACAGCCTTGACAAGAGAAGGCTCTGAAGCAAACGCCTCGGAAAGAGCCTGCATACGCTCAAACACGAGTTTGTCGCAATCGTGCTCCGATGCATACTCAAAAAGAGCCTTTGCATAGCGGCTGGGGATTAGACCTTGGTTCATTGCTTAAGATTAGTAGGGGTGAAATCTTAGTTCTGTTTCTCGATTTCGTCGAGCAGAGAGTTGACAAGCTTCTCTTGAGCCTTCTCCTCTTTCAGCTGGTTGCGCACCACCTTCTGGGCGATGTCGAGAGCAAAGGCTGAAACTTCGTTGCGGAATTGCTCTTGAGCAACCTTGCGTTCCTGCTCGATTGTCAGTTTGGCGTTGTCCATCACCTTTTTTGCTTCAGTCTGAGCAGCAACGCGGGCCTCCTCGATGATCTGAGTCTTCATCTTATCGGCTTCACGAAGCATATCAGCCTGCTGGCGACGGGCTTCTGCTATGTATTTATCCGCCTCTTCGCGGGCATGGTCAAGCTGTTCTTTGGCACTTTGAGCATACTCCACACCCTTGTCGATGAGGTCGGCACGGTCGGATACTCCCTTCATAATCGCGGGCCAGCCCCACCGCCACAGTATGACGAAGAGGATGGCGAACGATACGAACATCCAGAATATCAGGCCAAAATCAGGCGTGAATAGTTCCATAGCTGGGATTTGCCAAAGATTAGCCTACGAACATTGCAAGTACGCAGACGATGACAGCGAAGAGAGCAACGCCCTCGATAAGAGCTGCGATCACGATCATGTTGCTTCGGATGTCACCAGTCGATTCGGGCTGACGGGCGATTGCCTCCATGGCTGCGCCACCGATCTTGCCGATACCGAGACCGGCAGCGATTGCTGCGATTGCTGCACCGATGCATACACCAATGCCAAGAGTTCCTTCGATAGCTGCTAAAATCATTGCTAACATAACTGTAGAATTTTGAGAGGTTATTTTTTAGAGATAATTATTCTTGGATTTATTACGATCATTTCAGTAATGACACCTGACTTACGGTCTCATGGGTTATGCGGGACTACCGCTTTTTCTGTTGCCTCATGCTTTTCATGCCCCTCTTCCTGCCCGAGAGCTATGAACAGGGTTGAAAGCATCGTGAACACATATGCCTGTATGAAACTTACAAGGACATCTATACAGAGCATGAACACCGAGAATATCACCGACACCACTGCGGTTGCACCGGACACTACCGGACCCATTGCCGCAAAGATAAAGATGAGAAGAGTGAGCACGATCACTATCATATGTCCGCCCATCATATTGGCGAAGAGACGCACAGTCAATGCCGCAGGCTTGGTGAACACACCGAAAACCTCTATAAGGGGCATAATCGGCAGAGGGTATTTAAGCCACCATGGTACATCGGGATTGAATATCTCTTTCCAGTAATGCTTAGTGGCAAAGATATTTGTGATGAGCAAGGTCATCAATGCAAGGACGAGAGTGACCGCGATATTGCCGGTGAGATTGGCTCCACCGGGGAAAATCACTATGAGTCCGAGAAGGTTCATTATGAGAATGAAAAAGAACACTGTCAAGAGGTAGGGAGCAAACTTGCCTGCCTTGTTCTTGAGTGTGGGTTTGATCACACCGTCATACACAAAGAGAATGACCAACTCTAAGGCTCCGACCATCCTGCGGGGACCTTTCATCCCCTGGGTGCGATGCCAACGAGCCACTGACAGGATGCTCCATACACAAAGTATGACTGCGATAAACACACCGCAAACGTTCTTTGTGATTGAGATATCCACAGCCGGCTTTACCTCCTGACCATTGATTATCTCAACAATCTTTCCCTTGTAAGGGCTGTCGGCTCCGGCAATCTTGAACTCTGCATTACCGTCACGATATACATCGCCGTGCGTGACACGTGACGAAGAGAACACATGCAATCCGTCAGAGCCCCATACTATCACCGGGAGAGGGATACGCTTGTGGTGATTGAACGGGACTTCCCATCCATAGCCGTCACCAAGATGCTCAAAGATTATAGCCTGAGCATCGATACCCTCTTTCTCCCCGCTGTCATGACCGGAAGCCATGGCTGATGCCGGAGCGACAAGAGCGATGAGCGCAAGAACTATTGTTGTGAAAATCTGTTTCATCGTCGTCAAGAGGGTTAATATATACACACCGACACTATATCGCTGTCGACATCGACAATACCACCTTCTATTTTCACAGAATGCTCCCCATCGGCCGAGGTGTAGCGTACAGTGCCGGGAGTAAGGGTGGATATTAGAGATGCGTGACCGGGAAGCACTGTGAAAGCCCCCATAGTCCCGGGCAGATGTACCACAGAGGCATCACCCTGGAACATAATGTCATCAGCTGAAATTATCTTAAGTGTCATCGGCTTGTTATGATTCTTAGAATGTTGACTTTTTGAGGAAAGATGCTGTCACATCCGGATCAAGCTCCCACCTCGGCAAGAAGCTTCTTGCCTTTGGCGATAGCATCATCGATTGTGCCTACATTAAGGAATGCCTGCTCGGGCAGATCGTCCACCTCGCCGGCAAGAATCATCTTGAAGCCTCGGATAGTCTCGCTCAGAGGCACCATCACGCCCGGCAGACCGGTAAACTGCTCTGCCACATGGAACGGCTGCGAAAGGAAACGCTGTGCGCGGCGAGCACGAGCCACGACAAGTTTATCCTCATCGCTGAGCTCGTCGACACCAAGGATGGCGATGATATCCTGAAGCTCGTTGTACTTCTGAAGGAGCTGTTTTACAGCTTGGGCAGTATTGTAATGATCCTCACCTATGATGTTGGGATCGAGAATACGAGATGTGGATTCCAATGGATCTACAGCAGGATAGATACCAAGCTCAGTGATCTTACGTGACAACACTGTAGTGGCATCAAGGAAGCTGAATGTAGTGGCGGGAGCGGGGTCGGTCAAGTCGTCGGCTGGGACATATATAGCCTGGACCGATGTGATTGAACCGTTCTTTGTGGATGTGATTCGCTCCTGGAGTGCACCCATCTCTGAGGCAAGTGTAGGCTGGTAACCAACAGCCGACGGCATACGTCCGAGAAGAGCGGACACCTCCGAACCAGCCTGAGTGAAACGGAAGATGTTGTCGATGAACAGAAGGATATCCTTACCTCCGCCATCCTGATCGCGGAACTGCTCAGCCACGGTAAGACCTGAAAGAGCCACACGCAGACGTGCGCCCGGAGGCTCGTTCATCTGTCCGAACACGAGTGCGGCCTGCGAATCCTTCACCTGCGACATATCCACGTCGGCAAGATTCCATTCGCCTTTTTCCATCCCTTCCTCAAATTTTTTACCATACTTGATAACGCCGCTCTCAATCATCTCGCGGAGAAGATCGTTACCCTCGCGTGTACGCTCTCCCACACCAGTGAACACCGAGAAGCCGTTATGCCCCTTGGCGATATTGTTGATGAGCTCCATAATGAGCACTGTCTTGCCCACGCCTGCGCCTCCGAAGAGACCGATCTTGCCACCCTTGCTATAAGGCTCAAGAAGGTCGATCACCTTTATACCGGTATAAAGAATCTCCGTGCCGATTGTAAGGTCATCGAACTCGGGGGCTGGCTGATGTATGGGGCGCAATTCCGTGCGATCGAGAGCGGGAAGACGGTCAATGGCATCACCGATGACGTTGAGCAGACGACCTTTCACCTGATCGCCGGTGGGGACAGCAATCGGACGCTCAAGATTGTCAACACGAGCTCCGCGCTGGAGACCGTCGGTACTCTCCATAGCCACACAACGTACGGTCTTTTCACCGATATGCTGCTCCACTTCGAGTATCAGTTCGGTGCCGTCGGGGCGCACTACTTTGAGAGCAGTGTAGATGGGAGGGATGACATTGCCATCGCCGTCAAACATCACGTCGACCACAGGTCCGATCACCTGGACGATTTTGCCATATTTTTCACTCATCGCGATTGTCTTTAATTAGATTGCGGTCCACGAGCGGACGCGCCACATTATTTGTATGGTATTAACGGTATTTTAGAGGTAGAGACTATAGGTCACCACTATCACCATCAGCACAAGATTGAACAGGTTGATGGGGAGGAGATATTTCCATTCAAGTGTGAGCAGCTGGTCAATACGCAGACGAGGGAATGTCCACTTGAACCAGATGATTATGAACGACAGAGCGACGGCCTTGCCTACGAACCATACCACCGAAGGTATATAGTCCATTACATTGTTGAATGCATCAAGCCCGGGGATATGCAGAGGCATCCACCCGCCGAAAAACAGCAGTGCAGCCACACCTGAAACAATGAAAAGATTGAGATACTCCGCAAGATAGAAGAATCCGAAATGAATACCAGAATACTCGGTATGGTATCCTGCCGTAAGCTCACTCTCCGCTTCAGGAAGGTCAAAAGGACCACGATTGGTCTCGGCTGTACCGGCTATCATAAATATCACAAATGCGATAATGGCAGGGATGTGACCTGAGAATATGAACCACAGATGTTCCTGAGCCATCACTATATCGGTAACGCTCATAGAGCCTGCCATCACTACCATTGTAACGACACACAAGCCCATCGAAAGCTCGTAGCTTACCATCTGCGCTCCGGAACGGAGAGCTCCGATAAGAGTAAACTTGTTGTTGGACGACCATCCTGCGAGAAGTATACCGAGCACACCTATCGAGGACACTGCGAGCAGGAAGAAGATACCGACATTGAAATCAATAATCTGTAGACCGTTGCCCCATGGAAGCACCGCAAACGCGAGCATAGAAGCTATGATCACCAGATAAGGAGCCAATGCAAAAAGGAATTTGTCGATATGATTGAGCGAGATAAGCTCCTTTATAAGTATCTTGAACATATCGGCAACACTCTGTAACAATCCCCAGGGACCTACTCGGTTAGGACCGAGACGACACTGGAAATAGGCACACACCTTACGCTCGAAAAGAATATAGAACAGGGCGAGGACCGCATAGAGGAGCATCAACCCCACTCCTACGAGCACACACTCAAGGGTGACAGCAAGCCACTCGGGCATGTAACCGAGCAGGAAGGAATGAAACCAGGCAGTTCCTACTGATAAGTCTTGCATAATCTTGTTATGGATATATGATTGGTATATTATAATCGTGTATTTCTATATTGTGGAAGCCATCCATTCGGCTATCGGTCTATATCTGGGACAATGTAGTCCATAGATCCGCCGATAGTGATAAGGTCGGCTATCTTCTGTCCGCAAGTGATGTGGTCAACAACAGCTGCGGCTGGCAGACACGGAGGCACTATCTTCAGGCGATACGGTGAAGCGGAGCCATCGCTCTCAAGGTATATGCCGAATGTGCCGCGGCAACCCTCCACCATCTTGAACCAATGGCCGGCAGGAAGCTTGACCACTTTAGGCACCTTCACGCAATACTCCCCTTCCGGAATATTGTCGATAAGCTGAGCTATGATGCGTGCACTCTGGACCATCTCGTCCATACGCACCTTGAAGCGGGCCATAGCATCACCCTCAGAGCGCACCACCTCGTCAAACTCAAGTTCGGAGTAAATGCTGTAGGGGAATGTCTTGCGCACATCGCATGCCCAGCCTGAGCCACGTCCGTTAGGACCTGTCACAGCCCAAGAGATGGCATCCTCACGAGAGAGCACACCTACATTCTCCATACGGTCGCGGGCAATTACATTGCCGGTAAATATCTTATTGTATTCCTTGATATTGGCGGGAAGCACATCAAGAAGGGCGTGAACATCCTTCACAAAGTCAGGGTGAAGATCCTGCATCACACCTCCTATGCAGTCATAATTGAATGTCATACGAGCTCCGCAAGTCTTCTCCATGATGTCGAGAATCTGCTCACGCACACGCAGTGTATAGAACAGCATCGTAGTAGCACCAAGGTCCATACAATAGGTGCCGAAGAACAGACAGTGGGAAGCGATACGTGAGAGCTCGTCCATAAGCACTCGTATCACCTGGGCACGGCGTGAAATCTGTATCCCCATAGCTTCCTCGTAAAGCATGCACAGACAGTGATGGTAAGGATGCGCCGAGAAATAGTCGAGACGATCCATGAAATGGAGGGTCTGAGGATAGGTATCCACCTCGCATATCTTCTCCACGCCACGATGTATATAGCCGAGATACAGGTCGATTTTCTTTATGATCTCACCGTCGACTGCTGTGCGGAAACGAAGCACACCATGAGTCGCAGGATGCTGAGGACCGATATTGACCACAAAATCATCAGCCTGGAATATACGTCTTTCCTCTTTCACAATCTTGCCTTCACGTTCCACCCATGTATCGGTAAAGTCGGTCTGACGTTCGTTCTCTATGGATACGGGATTGATATCAGGATCATCGTTATAATCCTTGCGCAACGGATACCCCTTCCAGTCAATATTAAGGAAGAGACGACGCATATCCGGATTGTTGACGAATATTATGCCGAAATAGTCATATACCTCACGTTCATATACGGTAGCGATATCCCAGATATCGAACACAGAATGAATGAAAGGCTTCTCACGATCGCCGGTAGCCATCACTTTGACAGATACACGCTCGTTACGTGAGGTGGCCACAAGCTCATAGATGCAGCCAAGACCGTTCTCTTTCCAGTCCATGCCGGCAATTGTGACAAGAAAGTCAAATGAGAGCTCCGGATCATGACGCAGAGTGTGAGCCAAGTCGTGCCACTGCTCATCGGCGATGGTCATCTCAAGGACATCGGTCTGAGCGAAAGCGGCCTGGGGAAACAGCTTGGAAATCTTTTCCTGGATGTTTGCCATTATATTAAGGTGTGATAAGTATTCTACAATAATGATGGTTTAGTCGTTGACACCCTCTACAGGATGAGACTTCAGGAACTCCTGCTGTTTCTCCTGACGGTTGACTCCGCCGAAGAACTTCTCGACCTTGATCTTTCTTGAGAGCTGCATGATGCCATATATCATAGCCTCCGGACGAGGAGGACAACCGGGGACAAACACGTCAACCGGCACGATATCCTCTATGCCCATAGCCACATGGTAGCTCTTCTTGAAAGGACCGCCAGAGATGGCACAGCTGCCACAGGCTATCACATATTTCGGTTCGGCAAGCTGGTCATAGAGGCGGCGGAACACCGGCACCATACGGTGGACTATAGTACCTGCAACCATCATGAAGTCAGCCTGACGAGGTGAGGCACGTGCTACTTCCCAGCCAAAACGCGCCATGTCGTAACGCGCCGCGCCAAGCGACACGAACTCAATGCCGCAACAACTGGTGGCGAAAGTGAGTGGCCAGATAGAGTTGGACCGCCCCCAGTTGATGAGCTTGTCAAGCGAACCGACTATCACGTTGGTACCGCTCTCCTGAAGCTCTTTTACGAGTTTCTCGATATACTCATTATCTTTCCATGCCTCGTAGGGCATGCCTTGCGTAGTTACTTCCATTCAAGAGCTCCTTTCCGCCAGGCATATACGAGACCCAGCACTATGATTCCGAAAAATACTGCAATCGCTGTGAGACCCTCTGTGCCCAGCTCGTGCACACGCACCGCCCAAGGATAGAGGAACACGGTCTCGACATCGAACATCAGAAAGAGGATGGCAAAAAGATAATATCCCACCTTGAACTGAGCCATAGACTCTCCACGGGTAGGGATACCACATTCATAAGCCTCGCCCTTCTGAGGGTTGAACGACCGTGGCGAAATAAGCCCGGCGAGCCAAAGAGCAACAGCCACCAAGGCGATGCCCGTACAGAGCGCGACCACCGCTAAGGTTGCATTTTGAATTGCTAATGCTATCATATGTATGAGTTATATCTTATTTTCAAATAAGGTTATTCATCTGTGACAGAGTGCCATGTACAGCAAAAGACGCTCCCGGACAAAGGCAGGCGCGCTTTTGGCTGTGCAAATATAGAAATTTTTCTTCAATTCCCCCCTCTTTTAATCCAACTATTTTTAAGAGGGATATGGATATTTGCCATCACACATCCCTCCGAAATATTTCAGAAATTATAGCCGACGGAAATCTGGAATGTGTTCCACTGGTTATCCATAAGTTCAGCCACATCACGGACTCCCCACTGGTACTGCCATCCGATCACATAACGGCTTGCATGGGTGTAGGACATTCCGAGTCCGATACCATACTGCCAACGATGAAAACCGTTGTCGGAAAACAGATTGACCTTTGACTTGTCAAACGATTCCTGGTCCCGCAATTTCAGCCCCATCTTACCGTAAACACCGACACCGAAATAAGGTCCGGCAAATATCTGGAGATCAGATTCCGGAGTAAAACGAAGATGATATGACGCATATACCGGAAGTTCCAGAAAATTGACAGCAAATGCCAAAGAGGACTTAACACCCATAATGTCGCCGACTGTCATCTCTCCATCTCTCTTTGCGCCCTTCATAGTGAAGAAAAGACCAGAATTGATTGAAAAACTCTTTATAAGGTTGACATCCACCTCCGCACCAACAGCAATCCCCTTTCGGTCACCAAAAAGCCCGCTGCCTTTTCCTGCCATCTTAGCGAAATTCCATCCCAGACGAGCACCGAAAGTCACAGTCCTATCAGGATCCGAACTGTCCCAAAAGAGAGATTGAGCACTTAGCCCCAAAGAGGTGACTAATACGAGAATTGCAATAATAGTCCTTTTCATAATGCGATGTTATTATTTCCTGACAAAGATAGCAAACGGACGCGTCATAGACGCGCCTGTTTATGTTAATAGATATTAAAACATGTGGCTTATTATTCCTGTTTGTTAGCCGATTCTGACTCAGGGTAAGTGACATCCCAAAGATACAGGGCCTGAGGCGGCATCGAGGTTCCTGCCGCACAACGGTCCTTGCGCTCGATAATACGCCCGAACTCCTCTACGGATATCTTTCCGCGCCCTACCTCCACAAGCGTGCCGACAACAGCCCTGACCATATTGCGCAGGAAACGGTCGGCAGTGATGACAAACACCCAGACTCCGCTATCCTCACCGCCTACCCGATGCCACCCGGCATGGGTGACACGGCATATATTAGTCTTGGTATCGGCATGCAACTTGGCAAACGATGTGAAGTCGCTTGTGGCGAGCAGAAGAGATGCCGCACGGTTCATAGCGTCGAAGTCCAGCGAGGCAGGAGCCTTCCAGCTAAGCGGATAAAAGAACGGCGACTTCTCCGTGACAGCATAATAATGATAGGTGCGCGAGGTGGCGTCAAACCGCGCATGCAGATCGTCAGGCACCCGATATACATCCTGTATAGCAATATCCTTGCCGACTATAGCATTCAGGCTGGCAATAAGGCGGGACACGCATGCGACCGGAGCTTCGACATCAAAATGCGCCACCATCATGCGGGCATTGACCCCGGCATCAGTGCGACCGGCACCGACAATCTTCATCGGAGCACGCATCACCTGTGACAGAGCACCCTCTATCACCTCCTGCACAGTCACCGCCCCAGGCTGGCATTGCCAACCGTGAAACGGCTCCCCGCGATAGCTCAAACGCATGAAATAGCGCATCAGTCTTTCTCTATATATGTATATCCATACAGTCCTGAGCGGTAATTGCTAAGGAACTCCCTACCCTCCTCGGGAGAGATCTTGCCTTCCTTCATCGATGATGTCACCCACGCCTCGACATTGCGCACAAGCTTCTTGGGATTGAACTGCACATAATCAAGCACATCGGCAACCGTCTCCCCATCAATAATACGGTCTATCTCATAGCGGTCTTTATATACAGATATATGCACAGCATTAGTATCGCCAAACAGATTATGCATGTCCCCAAGTATCTCCTGATATGCCCCCACAAGGAACACTCCAAGATAGTATGGGTCGCCGGGCTTGACAGGATGCACAGGCAGAGAACTTGCTGTAGCTCCGGTGTTGGATATGAAGTTAGATATCTTTCCGTCACTATCGCATGTGATATCCTGAATTGTACAGGTACGAGTTGGCTTCTCGTCAAGACGCGACAGAGGTATTATCGGGAACACCTGATCAATCGCCCATGAATCCGTAAGCGACTGAAACAGCGAGAAGTTGCAGAAATACTTGTCAGGTATCATCTTTGCCACCTTCTTCAATTCTTCTGGGGCATGGCGCATACCGTTGACAATATCACACACATCGCGCGCTATGGACCAGAACAGCTCCTCCATCTGAGCACGCATCTTAAGGTCGAGCATTCCAAGGCTGAACAGGTCAAGAGCCTCCTCTCGTATCTGCAAGGCATCATGCCAGCTCTCAAGAATGTTCTGCTGGTCTATCTTGTCCCATATATTGTACAATTCTTTGATGAGCTCATGAGCACCCTCGTCAACCTCGCGGTTATCTTTCCATATTGGCAGCTGAGTGGTCTCCAAAGCCTCAAACACAAGCACTGAATGATGCGCAGTGAGCGAGCGTCCGCTCTCGTTGATTATATTAGGCTGCTTCAATCCGTTCTTTTCGCATGCATCCACAAGAGTGGACACAGCGTCGTTGGCATACTCCTGAATTGAATAGTTCATGGACGATCCGGATGCAGAGTTGCGAGAGCCGTCATAGTCGACACCCAAGCCTCCCCCAATATCTATGAACTCCACATCAAATCCCATATTGCACAGATTGACGTAGAACTGGGCAGCCTCTCGGATAGCATTCTTGATAAAACGGATCTTGGTTATCTGACTCCCAATATGAAAATGTATGAGCTTCAGGCAATCAGACATCTTATTGCGTTCCATATAATCCAAAGCCTCCAGAAGTTCCGAAGAATTCAGACCAAACTTCGACTGATCGCCTCCGCTCGTCTCCCATTTTCCTGAACCGGACGAGGCAAGCTTGATACGCAACCCGACATTAGGGCGCAGGTTCATACGTCTGGCAACCTCGGAAATTATACGTAACTCGTTGAGTTTCTCAACCACGATATATATACGCCTGCCCATCTTTTGAGCAAGGAGGGCAAGCTCAATATAAGTCTTATCCTTGTAGCCGTTACAGATGATGAGGGCATTCTCCCTTATATTGGTAGCAAGGACAGCATGCAGCTCAGGCTTTGAGCCGGCTTCCAGTCCTATATTGAATTTCTCCCCATAGGTCACAATCTCCTCCACCACAGGCCGCATCTGATTGACCTTGATAGGGTAGATTATATAGTTCTGACCTTCGTAGTTGTACTGTTGTGAAGCGACAGCGAAACAATTGGAAATCTTCTCGATACGGTTGTCGAGAATATCAGGAAAACGCAGCAACACCGGCGACGTGATATCTCTCACTTGCAGTTCATCCATAACCTCCCTAAGGTCGACCGAGGCATACCCCTCACGCGGAGTCACAGCCACGTTGCCCTTAGTATTGATGGAGAAATACTTACGACCCCAGCCCTGGATGTTATACAACTCCATGCTGTCCTCAATGCGCCATCTTCTCATCGGCTAATTTCGGTAAAATAAGGATTGTTAATTACTTAAATGATTATTATGTGTTTTAAGAGGGCAAAGGTACATATTTCCAATTGTATTTCGGACATTTTTTGCATAAATTAGTCAGAATAACGGAAATTAAATGTCGTTTTCTGTAAAAAACAGCTATCAAAGAAAAATATAACACCAGCTTTTGTATTATGTTAACAATTGCCGTTTGCATTCCTCATTAATAGATACTACCTTTGCCAATAGCTTTATATAGCACAGGTAAGCCCTGCGCCAGTCATAGCACATGACAAAAACAATTCACACATCCAACCAATCAACCTCAAAGTCAAAATCATTATGAACAAGCTTTCAGGGTTCGCACTGCTCGTTGGGTCCGCAATGGCCCTCACAGGATGCAGCAAGAAGATGAACCAGTTTGCAGCCGACTATTTCACCACCAATCCTAATCCTCTCGAAGTCGTTGGCACCCATGTACCGGCAACCGTCACAGGTCACATCCCGGCAAAATTCTTTGTCAAGAACGCCACTGTGTCAGTGACCCCGGTGCTCGTATACGGCGCAACCGAGGAGAAAGCAGCACCCATGACTTTCCAGGGAGAGAAAGTGCGCGGCAACAACCCCGTGATCTCCTACGACAACGGAGGCACCGTGACCATCCCTGTCAACTATCTCTACCAGCCCGACATGCAGAAGTCCGAGCTCTACCTCAACTTTGAAGTACAGCAGAAAGGCAAGCAGTATGTACTGCCACGCGTCAAGGTGGCAAACGGTGTAGTAGCCACAGCTGCACTCGCCAATGCCGGGACCCTCACACCAGCCACTGCCAACGACAAGTTCCAGCGTATCATCAACGAAAAATACTCCGCCGACATACACTTCCTCATCAATCAGGCAAACCTCCGCAAGAGTGAGCTCAACAGCGATGAAGTGCTCCGTCTGCACCGCGACCTCCGCGCAGCCTCAGGCGACACAACTCGTGTGATCGAAGAGATCAATATCCAGTCATACGCCTCTCCCGAAGGCGGTATTGACTTCAACACCCGTCTTGCCCAGAACCGTGAGACCAACACCTCCGACTATCTCAACAAACAGCTCAAGAAGGACAACATCACCGAGTTCGGCGAACTTACCGCCAACTTCACCCCCGAGGACTGGGAAGGCTTCCAGAAGCTCGTTGCAGCAAGCAACATCCAGGACAAGGACCTTATCCTCAGCGTGCTCTCAATGTACAAAGATCCCGAACAGCGTGAGCGCGAAATCCGCAACCTTTCAAGCGTATTCGACCAGCTTGCCGAAGAGATCCTTCCGCAGCTCCGCTACTCACGCATCACAGCAAGCGTAAACGTGATCGGAAAGAGCGATGAGCAGCTCAACAAGGCATTCAACACCGATCCGTCCACTCTCACCGTCGACGAGCTTCTCTACACCGCCACACTCACCGACGACCTCAAACGCAAGGGAGCCATCTACACCACTGCCACCCGCCTCTTCCCAAACGACTACCGCGGCTTCAACAACCTCGGCAAGGTGCAGTACCAGCAGGGTGACTACGATGCAGCAATGGCAAGCTTCAAGAAAGCAGCACGCATCAACGCCAACGCCCCCGAATCACAGATGAACCAGGGTCTCGTAGCACTCGTAAACGATGACTACCGTGCCGCCAACACCGCTTTCGGCAAGGCAGCCGGACTCAATGAGCTTTCACCGGCACTCGGACTCCTCTATCTCAAGCAGGGCGATGTGAAAGCTGCTGTAAAGGCTTTCGGAAACGATAAGAGCAACAATGCGGCTCTCGCACAGATCCTCAACAAAGACTACAATGCAGCCAAAGGAACACTTGCAGCTATCGCCAACCCCGACGCTACTACCTACTACCTGATGGCAGTGCTTGGCGCACGCACAGGCAACGAGCAGATGGTGACATCCAATCTACGTCAGGCCATCAAGCTTGACCGCAAATATGCGACCCAGGCAGCCAACGACCTCGAATTTGCACGCTACAACATCTCCAAGGCTCTGTAATCAATCTTAGCCGCCCCCTCAATCGAAGGGGACATGATATCTACCGGAGACATAAGAACCACCGAGATTTATAAACCTATGGTTCTTATGTCCCCGGTATTTTCATGCATTCACCCACTTTTTAAATGATAAAATATCAACAAATCATCCGTCGGTCGTGTTAATTCCGGGTAAAAATCGTAACTTTGCAGAGTCGATACATTTAAATAATGGAACACACCACCCACTTGACCGCATACAATCAGGTGATGTCACGCTAACCTCACAGCCTCCGGCAACAAAAATAGAGACTCCTCCGAGAGTCCTGTGGCATGAAACCGGACATTGTAACCCAACCGAGGCTATGACGCAAACTCAAGTTCCTCCCGACAGCCCTTTCCCCCACTCCACACGCTAAAATATCTTTCCCCTCTCATATATTAAAATACAATATGTCACAGAAATTTGAAATGGTAGCCAAGACCCTTAAAGGTCTTGAAGAGGTTCTCGCCGAAGAGCTCCGCACACTCGGGGCAGAAAATGTCGAGCCGGGATGCCGTATGGTATCCTTTGAGGGAGACCTCGCAATGATGTATCGTGCCAACCTATGTTGCCGTACCGCACTCAGCATCCTGCGCCCCATATACAAATTCATAGCCTCCGACCCTGACACTCTCTATGAGATGGTCAAGGAATACGACTGGGGCGGTGTGTTAACCTTAGGAAAGACATTCTCAATCGACACCACCAGCCATTCAAATGAATTCACCCACTCCAGGTTCGTGACCTATCGTGTCAAGGACGCAATCGTCGACTGGTTCAAGGACCGCTTCGGTCCCGACAAGCGTCCCGGAGTACGACTGAGCGATGCCGATGTGATGCTCAATGTACATATCGACGGCACACGCGTAACCCTTTCACTAAACTCATCAGGAGAATCACTCCACAAACGCGGATGGCGTGTAGCACAGACCGATGCCCCGATCAATGAGGTGCTCGCCGCTGGAATCATACTCAAGAGCGGATGGAGAGGCGACTGCCCCCTCATCGATCCTATGTGCGGTTCAGGAACATTCCTTATCGAAGCGGCCCTCATCGCGGCAGGAATCAAGCCCGGTTCCTACCGTGAGACATGGCCATTCTCACAATGGCGCGACTGGGATCCCGAACTTTTCGAGTCCGTGCTTCATGAGGGGGAAGAGCCTCGCGAAATACCATTCAAGATATACGGCTCCGACATCTCTCCTAAGGCAATTGATATCGCAGAACGCAATGTGCTTTCGGCAGGTGTCGACGAATACATCAACCTGAAAGTACGTTCCATACAGCAATGGGAAGAAGCTCCTATGGCTGGCACTCCGGGTGTGATAATCACTAATCCTCCTTATGGAGAACGTATCAAGCCCGAGGACCTCGAAGGTCTTTACCGCACAATGGGCACCAAGTTCAAACGTGTGTTCTGCGGATATCACTCATGGGTGATATCCTCCAACGACGACTGCCTAACCCACATAGGTCTTACACCGTCGGTGCGCGAACAGATGCAGAACGGAGGTCTCGACTGCGAACTCCGCGAATACGTAAGTTTCGAAGGCTCCAAGAGCGACTTCCGAGCATCCGGCGGCACCATAAAAGGCGACCGTCCCGTCCGTGAAGAGAGAAACAAGAAATTAGCCCGCAAAAGCGACTCCGAATGGACTCGCGACGCACGCAGCAAAGGTATGGGAGGCAAACGCAGTGACAAGCCCTCTGGTCCGCGCCGAGGCTTGCCAAAGGACACTCCTCTGAGCGAGAAATACCGTCCGAAAGCAGGCGGATTTGCCCGAAACGAGGAACGTCGCAGGAAATTCAAGGAAGAAACAGCCCGAGAAGGAGAACGCCGTTTCAGACATCAGGGACGTGAGACATCACGCGAGGATTTCCGTGACGAGGCAGAAGAACTCCTCGCACGCCGTCGCAATATCCATGCTCTCAAGAGCCTTGGTGAATCACCCAAGATGCCATCGCTCCCATCGGCAGGAGGTACGTTCATGCGCACCCGCCGACGCGGATGGAAACGCCCGGATGCACCAGGCGACAACAAGGAAAGCAATGAATAAGAAATGCTCCAAGGCATAGCCAACCACTCCATCCTTATATAATAATGTCCATTCAGCAAACCCTCAATACCCTAAGATATCCCGTGAGCAATCATCCCGAAAAAAGCCCGTTCAACGCCGGCGAAACTCTACAGGAAAAAATTTCACCCATGACAGTATTACTCCTCGGCTCAGGAGGCCGCGAATGCGCCCTTGCCTGGAAAATCTCACAAAGCCCGGCACTCAGACATCTGTACATTGCTCCGGGCAACGGTGGCACAGGCAATTATGGCGAGAATGTCAACCTGTCACCCCTCGATTTTGATGCGATTGCTAAATTCTCTGACGAAAAGAGCATCGACATGATCGTAGTTGGCAACGAAGATCCTCTTGTGGCTGGAATATACGATTACTTTCAGGGGCGTGAGCATGCGCCGCTAATAGTAGGACCTTCCAAGGCTGGAGCTGCTCTTGAAGGCAGCAAGGATTTCGCCAAACAATTCATGGTGCGTCACGGCATCCCCACAGCACGTTACCGCAGCTTCACAGCTGAGACAATCGCCGAAGGAGAAAAATTCCTTGAAGAGCTACGCCCGCCGTATGTACTGAAGGCCGACGGTCTCGCAGCCGGAAAGGGTGTGCTCATAATCGACTCTCTCGACGAAGCGAAGAACTCACTTCGCGAGATGCTTTCAGGCATGTTTGGGAAGTCATCAGCCACAGTCGTGATAGAAGAATTCCTTAAAGGCATAGAATGCTCTGTGTTCGTTCTCACCGATGGCAACGGAGGTTACCGCATACTCCCTGTGGCAAAGGACTACAAGCGTATAGGCGAAGGGGACACCGGACCCAACACTGGCGGCATGGGAGCGGTAAGCCCTGTGGCGTTTGCCGATGAGACATTCATGAAAAAGGTTGAAGAGCGCGTGATAATACCCACTGTCAACGGACTCATATCGGAAGGCATCACCTACCGCGGGTTCATATTCCTCGGACTCATAGAGGTCAACGGTGAGCCGATGGTGATAGAGTATAATGTACGTATGGGCGATCCGGAGACCGAAGTAGTGATGCTCCGCATAGCCTCCGACCTTTTGCCTCTGCTCCGCGCAGCGGCCGAGGGCAATCTCGGCACAATGCCCCTTTCCATCGATCCACGCTACGCGACTACCGTCATGGTAGTGTCAGGCGGCTATCCCGGCTCATACCCCAAGGGGAAAACAATCTCCGGGCTTGACAAGGTTGAAGATGTGATCTTCTTCCATGCCGGCACTGAACTGCATCCTGACGGAACTCTCGCCACATCAGGCGGACGTGTCATAGCATGCAGCGCATACGGCAAGGATATTGACGAAGCTCTTGCCAACTCGTTCATTGGTGCCTCCGGAGTGACCTATGAGGGTAAATATTTCCGCCGCGACATCGGTGCTGATCTCAAAGCCATCGAACAATCCCGTAAATGACCCGAAAAGAGACACGCTTCACTAACTTCATCCGCTCGCGCGGAGTCGGGGCAATCATTGCGGTTGTCTCGGCATGGATGACGTGGAGAGCTCTTCCGTCACTGACACCCTCAGGATGGCTCGGTTTTATGCCCGAACTATCCTGGGGAGTCAACTTTGCTGTGCTTTCGGCTACCGCATGGGCAATGATAGCAATCAACCGGCAGTTCAATATCCTGCGCACGCTGTCAGTGTTCTTTGCGGCTTACTTCCTCTTCATCACCTGCTCCACACCATTCATGAGCTGTTTTGCAGGTACCTCCTCGGTATTGGCGGCATGCATGATATTCTGCATGTGGATTCTGTTCACTCTGTACAACGAGCCTCACAGCAACCGTCGTATTTTCCTTATATTCGCCATTCTTAGCGTAGGGACTCTATATGACTGGAAATTCCTTTTCTTTATCCCTCTCTTCGTAATAGGACTGGCGCAGATGCGCATACTGAGGACAAAGAAAATCATAGCGGCACTCATAGGCATATTCACTCCGCCATGGATAGTATTCGGTCTCGACCTCATGCCTATACCTCAGCTGCCACACATATTTTTCACCCCGCCTACCATACTGCTGCAATCTCCCGAAGCCCTGCCATTTCTCTGCACCGTGCTTCTTACGATGGCTATCGGTTTCCTGTTAGGCAGCATCAACCTTCTGCGTATTCTCGGATTCAACGCACGCGCACGTGCCTACAACGGATTTCTTGCTTTGCTCGGCATCTATACAGGTATTCTTGCCATCATAAACTTCACAGCACTTCCCGACTATATGACACTCCTCAACGCATGTGTGGCATTTCAGGTAGGACATTTCTTCAGGGCTACAGCCTCGCGACGCGGCTACATACTGATAGTGCTGCTCTTTGCCGCATACACCTCCTTATATCTATGGGCTAATCTGAAATGAAGATAATATTTGACCGCAATATCCCCTTTGTCTCCAAGCCTCTCTCATCCATAGGTGAAGCCATCCCGATGACAGGCACCGAGATAACCAACGAAACCGTCAAGGATGCCGATGCCATTATCATACGCACCCGCACGCGTTGCGACGCCACTCTGCTTAAAGATTCAAAATGCCGTTTCATCGGCACTGCAACGATCGGCACCGACCACATAGACCTCCCTTACTGTGCCTCGCGCGGCATCACCGTTGCCAATGCTCCAGGATGCAATGCCCCGGCAGTCGCACAATGGGTGCTCTCAGCCATCAGCACATATCTCGGGGACACCAGATCCTTATCAGATATCACTCTCGGAGTGATAGGTGCTGGCAACGTTGGCTCGGTTCTAATCAGATGGGCAGAAGGTCTCGGCATAAAGACAATTGTAAACGACCCTCCGCTACAGAGGCAATCATCTGGTTCATACCGCTTTTCCTCACTCAGCGATATCGCTGACAAATGCGATGTCATAACAGTGCACACCCCTCTGACACGAACAGGCGATCACCCGACTTATCACCTCATCGACAACAGTTTCATCTCAAACCTTAAACGCAGACCACTGATCCTCAACGCCGCCCGAGGTCCTGTAACCGACACCCTTGCTCTTATTAACGGACTTGAATCAGGAAAAATATCTGCCTTAGGAATAGACTGCTGGGAGGGGGAACCCAACATAAACCTGCAGCTACTTGAACAAGCCCTAATAGCCACACCTCATATAGCAGGATACTCACGCCAAGGCAAAATAAGAGCTTCACAGATGGTACTTGACGAGCTATCACATCACCTGAGGCTCGACATCCCGCTTAGTGCCGACGCTCCATCTGTCGCACCGGTACCACACCGCATCATCCCCGACATGCTCAACTACGACATACTTGAAGACACCCGTATACTCAAATCATCACCGTCATTATTTGAATCTCTCCGCAACAACTATCATCTGAGAGAAGAACCATCCTTATAACATCCGGTCCTGTGCGATATAATCGCACTTTCCAGGCATCTTCCACAGCATAACTTTGCAGTATCATCCACTCATATCAAAGTTATGCGAACCATCAACCGAATCATTCTCCACTGCACCGCAACCCCTCGCGGACGTCATGTCACAGTATCAGATATCGACCGTTGGCATAAAGCCCGAGGATCTTCCGGAATAGGCTATCATTATGTGATATATCTTGACGGCTCCATCCATGAAGGCCGTCCGCTGGAACGTATCGGAGCCCATTGTCAAGGCTACAATGCTACATCCATAGGAATAGCGTATGTGGGAGGACTGGAATCAGACGGAAAGACACCTGCCGACACCCGCACCGATGCACAGAAAACCGCCCTGCGCAACCTTATTGGAATGTTGCAAGAGCGGTTTCCCGATGTTACAATACACGGACACAGAGAATTTGCGGCAAAAGCCTGTCCCTGCTTCGATGTTTTGGGGTTATAGGCTACTCTACACGTTATTAAAGCGCGAGAAGCTCCTCGATTCGAGCCTGAAGGTCAGCCTTCTGCTGAGCACCTGCCATACGGAGGCTGGGTACTTGCTCACCATTCTTGAAGAAAAGGATGGTGGGGATCGACATTATGCGATATTTCATAGCGAGGTCATTCTCCTCCTCTATGTTATACTTGCCGATAACGGCTTTCCCCTCATACTCCTGAGCGAGCTCCTCAACGATGGGAGCCATACGCACGCAAGGACCACACCATGTGGCCCAGAAGTCGATGACTACGGGCTGACCCGAAGCGATAATCTCATGTACGTTCTGATCGGTAAATGTCATAGTGATAATAGTTGAATAAAATTATTATATAATACTAAAGTAGTGTTCAATCATTTATAGAATAACTGATGTTCTCCTCCTCAAGAGCCTCCACAAGCCCGCGGGTGATATGGATGCGCCGAGCCGACGACATGTGCAGAGTCCTGTTGATTGACGGATCAAACACACGGAACGCCAACTCTCCCTCAGGATTTCCGTCACCTTTCACCTTCTCATCGATAAGTGTCATCAGGAACTTGTTCATCTTGGATACATCCAGCTCGATGGTTATATTCTTCACGAGCTTCCCTTTGACGTTCTCAAGAAGCTGTATATTCATGATATTGAAGCGAAGGTCCGAATTGGCAAACCGTCGCTGATACTGTCCGGCAATAAGTATCGGAGTCCCTGGGATACCGTAGTTATGGAAATCTATGTAGGTCTGACCGAAAAGCATAAATTCCACACTGCCGGTGAAATCCTCTATCTTGAGAATTCCGAACGGCCCCCTCTGACCCTGGCGTGTCTGGAAGTCAACCACCATGCCGCCGAGCTTTACATCAGCACCTTCCACCGGAGTCCTGTCAGAGAATTCCTTGATAGTGCAGCCTGTGCCATGATTAAGTTCCATATAATACGGATCAAGTGGATGTGCGGAGAGATACATGCCCACAAGCTCACGCTCCTTCTCAAGCTTTGTCGCCATAGGCATTTCAGGAGCCGGCACAAATGGCGGACGTCCGGCAGTAGCCATATCGGCATCATCACCGAACAGCGACATTGCCGATGATAGTTTATCATTATGGAAAGCCTGTCCGTAACGCACAAGCACTTCACTGAAAGCTTCACCCTTGGCATTCTCTCCGAAATAATCCTCCCGCTTCATCTCTGTGAAGCTGTCAAAGGCTCCGGCATTGACAAGATTTTCGAAAATTCGACGGTTGATAGCTCCCGAAGGCACGCGCTCCACAAAATCGTAGGGCGACTCATATGGACCGTTGGCATCACGTTCTTCAATAATAGCCTTGACTACACCCTCTCCAACACCCTTTATGGCTGCGAGACCGAAACGGACATCACCCTGAGAGTTCACACCGAACTCCATGAAGCTCTCATTGACATCCGGACCGAGCACCTTGATGTGCATACGCTTACATTCGTCCATAAAGCCTGTGAGCTTATTGATATCAGAACGGTTGCGTGTCAAGATTGCCGCCATGTATTCCGACGGATAGTTGGCCTTAAGCCAGGCAGTCTGGAATGCTACCCAGGAGTAGCATGTGGCGTGACTCTTGTTGAAGGCATAGGATGCGAACTTCTTCCAGTCGTTCCATATCTTTGTCAACACCTTCGGGTCATGACCGTTGGACTGCCCTCCCTCCATAAACAATGCCTCAAGCTCGTTCATCTTATCTATGAGCTTCTTTCCCATTGCCTTGCGCAGAGAGTCGCTCTGTCCTCTGGTGAAGTTGGCAAGCAGTCGCGACAGGAGCATGACCTGCTCCTGATACACAGTCACACCATAAGTATCCTTTAGATACTTCTCCATGATAGGTATATCATATGTGATGGGACTGCGACCGTGTTTACGCGCAATAAAATCCGGAATATAGTCCATAGGCCCCGGTCGATACAGGGCATTCATGGCTATAAGGTCCTCGAATGTCGACGGCTGAAGCTCCCGCAGATACTTCTGCATACCTGCCGACTCAAACTGGAATGTGCCGGTGGTGTTACCCTGGCAGTACAGTTCGTAGGTCTTGGGGTCATTGATATCAATGCTGTCGATATCGATGTCTATACCTCGGGTCTCCTTTATATTGTGAACGGCTTCCTTTATGATCGAAAGGGTCTTTAGCCCGAGGAAGTCCATTTTTATGAGTCCTGTATCCTCGATGATCGAACCCTCGTACTGGGTCACGATCATCTTGTCATTGCCCGACGATCCAGGATTCTTGTCGACAGCAGTCGCCACAGGCACCCAGTCGGTGATGGGGTCACGGCATATGATCACACCGCAGGCATGAACACCGGTGTTACGCACATTCCCTTCCAGGCGGCGGGCATACTCAAGCGTCTCGGTGATCAGAGGGTTGCGTGACGACAATTCCGGACCGAAATCCGGCACAAACTTATAGCAGTTGTTAAGATTTGTCTTTAGTGTCTTTCCGTCAGGACCGTCAGGCATACGCTTTGGCACAAGATTGGCAAGACGGTTGCTCTCCGGGAGAGGGAGCTGCTCTACTCTTGCCACATCCTTTATGGCAGACTTCGCAGCCATGGTGCCGAACGTGATGATATGCGCCACCTTCTCCGCCCCATACTTCTCTGTCACATAATGAAGCACCTCTCCGCGACCGTCATCATCAAAGTCCACATCAATATCAGGGAGCGATATACGGTCAGGATTGAGGAATCGTTCGAACAGCAGGTCATACTTGATAGGATCGACCTGCGTGATGCCAAGACAGTATGCCACGACACTTCCGGCTGCCGATCCTCGTCCGGGACCTACCGACACTCCGAGTTTGCTGCGTGCTACATTTATGAAGTCCTGCACAATAAGGAAGTAACCTGGAAAGCCCATGGTCTTCATTATGTACAGCTCGAACTTTATGCGTTCCTCAAGTTCGGCGGTCAGGGGCGAGCCGTAACGTCGGTCGGCACCCTCGTAAGCAAGTTTCGAAAGATAGTCTGCCTCAAACTTTATCCTGTAAAGCTTGTCATATCCGCCGAGCTTGTCGATCTTTGCCTGAGCCTTTTCAGGGCTGAGCACCACATTGCCGTTCTCATCCTGAGTGAACTCATCAAAAAGCTCTTTCTCTGTGATTCTCGCCCTGTACTCCTCCTCCGTGCCAAACTCCTTCGGTATCTCGAAGAATGGCATGATGGGAGAATGATCTATGGAATAGGTCTCCACCTTGTCGAGAATCTCCATAGTGTTGCTCAACGCTTCGGGCAGGTCGGGGAATATAGCAGCCATCTCTTCCTGACTCTTGAACCACTCCTGCTTGGTGTAGCGCATTCGGTTGGGTTCAGTCAGGTAGTTATTTGTAGAGATGCATATCAGACGGTCGTGCGACTCGGCATCCTCCGCATTGATGAAATGAGAGTCGTTTGTAGCTATTATCTTGATATCATGCTTGCGTGCAAGCTCTATTAGAACAGGGTTCACACGCTCCTGTTCTATATATGTGTCACGGTTTGCCCCTGGGATATCTGTCTTGTGACGCTGGAGCTCTATATAGTAATCTTCTCCGAAAGTATCCTTGAACCATTTCACCTGGCGGTCGGCCTCTGCGATATTTCCGGACATTATATATTTCGGTATCTCACCGCCGAGACAGGCAGAGCACACAATCAGCCCCTCCTTATGAGCGGCAAGAGCCTTCTTGTCAGTGCGGGGATGGTGATAGAATCCTTCGGTGTGAGCCTGCGACACTATCTTTATAAGATTCTTGTAGCCGGTGATATTCTTGGCGAGCACTATAAGATGCCGTCCCTTGTCGGTCTTGTCGCTACGGTCGGTAAGATCACCCTTTGCGACATACATCTCGCATCCGAATATCGGCTTGAACTTCACTTTCTTCTCAAGCTTTGCTATCTCAGCCTCCACCTCAGGGCGCATAGCCTCGCGCTCCTCGTCGGTGGCTGCATCCTCAAGCCGCTTGCGTGCCTCCTCGATCTTGCCTTTATATTTCTTCTTGAGCTTGTTTACATAATTGGCAAGCTCCTTGATTCCGAACATATTGCCATGATCAGTCAACGCAAAGCCCGGCATGCCAAGTTCCATCGCCTTATCGACAAGCCCCGTCACGGAAGCCTGACCGTCAAGCAATGAATACTGGCTGTGAACATGCAGATGTACGAATGGAGTCATGGGAATAGATGTCTCAAAATGGTTAAGGCAAAATACCGACTCAAAGTTACACATTATTCCCATAACTCATCCCCTAAAAAATGCTAAAATTCCATGCCGTCAACACACGAGGATGTTATAAGAATGTAGCGATCATGCTTAAGTGCACATCAATAAAGAGCTAACCGCAATATCTCGGCACCACAACTTACTTAAGAGCATTCTCTACGGCTTCCCATATTCCCTCGCCCCTTATTTCACGAGCCACCATAGTGCCGTCGGGAGCGAAAAGCATTATCATAGGTATACCATCGAATCCATATGCATCCATGGGAGTCATACCGGCATCAATAATCTGAGGCCATTTGTACCCTTCAGAAGCAATGGCTTTCAGTGTGCGGGCAGGATCATCACACGTAGCCACTCCAAGGATTTCAAAGCGTTCATCCCCTCCGTATTTCTCATATAAAGGGACAAGAGTCTCCCTCCCCTCAGCACGGCACGGCATACACCAGCTTGCCCAGAAATCCACAAGGACATAGCGGCCGCGCCCCACATAGTCGGATAGCCGCGACACGGCACCGTCGACACTCTTTCCTTCAACGTCGGCAAAAATGCATCCCGGACGCATCCTTAGCGCGGTGGACATCTTCTCATCCCATTTGCGCGTAAACTGCAATCCGAGGAGCTTTGGTGGCAATTCGGAATAAAGCTCCTTCCATTGCTCAGGAGATGATGCCATGGCGTACGCCCTCAAAGCCGACTCTGCGATCGCATTATCAGGATTGGCTTGGATAGTCATCTTCATATAATCACGATATGAGCTCAAGATAGGCTCCATCTTCTCCCGAACTTTACTTTCACCCTCCTCGACGAGATAATATCTCCGAAGTTCCCGGCCTACATTTTCAAGGGCATTCTGATTCATCCTGTGTCTGCGATACGCCATATTCACACTGTCGCCACTGAGAGGGGCATGATTGGTGAAATCAATCTCTATTACCGAGGGTGACAATATCATCAAAGCAGATTCCCTGCCGGCATCTATCCTGGCCCACCCTTCACTTGGAGCATTCCCGCTCATTGTGAACCGTCCGTCAGTTATTTCTGCGGAATCAATCAGCTGGTTGGTGTCATTCAGCATCAGATAAGCCTTTTGTCCGTCAAGCTCGGTAGTGTGCACGTCTCCTGACACAGTATACTTGAATGCCGATGCATATAGACCTATGAAGAATAGGACAATGCTAATTGAATGCCTGTGATTTATCATCTCAAATTAATGTTTGGTATGTCCGGTAAAGGTAGGTAAAAATGCCGGATAAACAAAATTTGCCAAATTACACCCTATACCGGAGCATCTTTAGTGATTTTGTTTGCAAAACGGCAAAATTTGTGTAATTTTGCCATCCCGAAACCACTCTTTTTATGGACTACGACCGATTACGCGGAATGGGCGTGGCTATGACCACACCATTCAATACTGACGAATCAATCGACTATGACACTCTTGATTTCCACATCGACTACCTCATAAACGAGGGAGCCGACTACATAGTGGCTCTCGGCACTACAGCCGAGACTCCGACTCTGAGCCGCGAAGAAAAAACCGAGCTTGAGAAACGCATTCTCGATCGTGTGGCAGGACGCGTACCTGTAGTGGTAGGCATCGGAGGCAACAACACCCGAGCCATCGTCGACGAGCTCTCCCACACCGAACGCCTGAACGAATTCGCCGCCATCCTCTCAGTGGTGCCCTACTACAACAAGCCCACCCAGGAAGGGATGTACCGCCATTTCTCTGCGATAGCAAAGGCAAGCCCGATACCTATTATACTATATAATATACCCGGACGCTCCGGGGTGAATATGGATGTCGACACCATCATACGTCTCGCCCGCGAGAATCCAGGCAAGATAATCGGCATCAAGGAGGCATCAGGCAATATGGAACAGGCATCGCTCATCATCACACGCCGCCCTGAAGGATTCCTCGTGCTATCCGGCGACGATTCTCTCGCCCACACCATGATCGGCAAAGGTGGCGACGGAGTGATTTCGGTGCTCGGCAACGCTTATCCGCGCCAGTTCACCTCCATGATACATCTGAGCCTTGACCCCGAACGTCACGACGAGGCAACCCCTCTTCATCAGAGTTTTTCAGCGTTCTACTCCCTTCTGTTCAAGGACGGAAATCCTGCGGGCATAAAATCACTGCTCCACCATATGTTCCCACACTACAACGAGGTGCTCCGATTGCCGCTTGTTCCTGTTTCCTACTCTACAAGAGCCGCTCTCGGACAAGAATTGCTATAACTTCACGAAATAGAAAAATTTTTTCTTAAAATCGCCTCATTTTTAGAAATTGAGGCGATTTTTCTGTTTTAATTATTGTTTTTCCCGTTTATTTGCTAATTTTGCGATTGTAACATACACTCATAAATCACCACACGTTATGACGGACACGAGTCCAGCAATCATCGGGCATTCAGCCGACAGCCTCGTTATCATCCCCACTTACAATGAGAAGGAGAATATCGAGGCGATAATTGCAGCCGTATTCGATTTGCCTCAAATCTTTGATATACTCATCATTGACGACAATTCTCCCGACGGTACAGCCGGGATTGTCAGGGACATGATGACTAAATATCAGGGACGGCTCCACATGATCGAACGCAAAGGCAAGCTTGGTCTCGGCACGGCTTACATAACAGGTTTCAAGTGGGCTATCGAGCATGGCTACGAATACATCTGCGAGATGGACGCCGACTTCTCACACGCCCCGACCGACCTTCCGAAGTTGCGTCAGGCATGTGTCGACGGAGCCGATGTCGCCATAGGCTCACGCTACCTCACCGGAGTCAACGTTGTCAACTGGCCCATGGGCAGAGTGCTCATGTCCTACTATGCATCGGTCTACGTACGCATAGTCACCGGAATGCCGGTGCATGACTCCACGGCAGGATTCGTGTGTTACCGCAGCAGAGTGCTCCGCGCGCTCCCTCTCGACAAGATACGTTTCAAAGGTTACGCATTCCAGATCGAGATGAAATATCTGGCATACAAGTACGGCTTCAGGATAGCCGAGGTCCCCATAGTGTTCGTCAATCGTGTACTCGGCACATCCAAGATGAGTTCCGGCATATTCAGCGAGGGATTCTTCGGAGTAATGCGACTGAAACTCAGCAGCATCTTCACCAAATACCCTGATTACAGCAGGCAATGAGCACCACTCTGTTTCACAACGCCATTCTGGTCAACGAAGGAGAATCTGTCCGCGGATGGATTCTTGTAGAAGGAGACAAGATAGCCCGAATAGGTCACGGCGACACTCCCGCCGACCTCCAGGGCAAAGCCGACACCATCACTGACTGTGAGGGTGCCTACATCATCCCCGGAGTCATCGACACCCATGTGCATTTCCGTGACCCGGGGCTTACAGAGAAAGCCGATATCGCCACCGAGAGCCGTGCCGCAGTCGCAGGCGGGGTCACATCGTTTATCGATATGCCCAACACCAATCCGGCTACGGTCACTGCCGACGCCCTGCGCGGCAAAATCGTCCGCGCCTCGCAGGTGTCAGTAGCCAACTACGGATTTTTCCTCGGAGCCACCAACAGCAATCTCCCCGAACTTCTCAACGCCGACTATACCGGCACAGCGGGAATAAAACTCTTCCTCGGCTCGTCGACGACGACACCACCCTTGATGCAATCTTCTCCCGGCCGCGCGCGCTCATAGCCGTGCATGCCGAGGACGAAGCCATGATACGCGCAGCGCGCACACGCCTTGAAGAGGAATATCCCGATGGGATACCTGTAGAGATGCATCCCGATGTGCGTCCGCGTGAAGCATGCATCGCCGCCACACGCCATGCCATAGCTCTCGCCGAGCGTCACGGCTCACGTGTGCACATATGCCATATATCCCCTGCCGATGAACTCCGGCTAATAGCTGATGCCAAAGCACGCGGGGTGAAGGTGACAGCCGAGACATGCCCGCAATACCTGCTTTTTGACCGCAACGACTTTCCGGCACTCGGAGCACGCATAAAGTGCAACCCTGCAATCAAGGAGCCTTCCGACAGGATAGCCCTGCTACGCGAACTGCGCCCTGGAGGCGTGATCGACACCATAGCCACCGACCATGCTCCCCACCTGCTTGCACAAAAAGAGGGGAACGCCCTCACAGCAGCCTCCGGCATGCCTATGGTGCAATTCTCTCTTCCCGCCATGCTCGACCTCATATCATCCGATCCCGAAGCTGAAGGTCTGGATATCGGTCAGGTGGTCAGACTGATGTGCCACAATCCGGCTGACATACTCGGCATAGACCGGCGAGGCTACCTGCGCGAAGGCTATTATGCCGACCTCGCAATTGTAGCCCGCATCCCATTGCCGGGCCGACGTGTGACGGACGCTGATGTCGTAAGCCGCTGCGGATGGACTCCGCTTGACGGACACACTCTCACCTGGGCGGTAAAGCGCACGGTAGTCAACGGCGACACCGGAGCTGCCCCGCTCTCATTCAATGCCAATTCAACCAACTAAATATCTGAAACAACATTAACTATCAAACAACCTTCTAAACAACAAGAATTTATCCAATTCATCATTTAGCTTACAAAGAATCTAATATCGTAATCACAATCCAATCAAGTAATACTCCGGTTATGTTAGAAAAAACAAACGTAAAGACCCTCGACAAGGTCGTAGTGCGTTTCTCGGGTGACTCGGGTGACGGTATGCAGCTTGCTGGCAATATCTTCACCAATGTTTCAGCCGGTCTGGGCAACTCTGTTTCCACCTTCCCCGACTATCCTGCCGACATGCGTCCGCCCCAGGGATCGCTCAGCGGCGTGTCCGCATTCCAGGCAAGCGTAGGCAAAGGTGTGCACACCCCCGGCGACCAGTGCGATGTGCTTGTCGCAATGAACCCCGCCGCCCTCAAACGCGGATACAAAATCCTTAAGCCCGGAGGCGTGATCATCGTTGACATCGACTCCTTCAACGAATCAGGACTTAAGAAAGCGCAGTTCGATACTGAGGACCCCTTCAAAGAGCTCGGCATAAACGCACAGGTGATCGAGGCTCCTGTCACATCAATGACAAAAGCCGCACTCGCCGACAGCGAAATGGATGTGAAATCGGTACTCAAATGCCGCAACATCTTCGCCCTCGGACTCGTATGCTGGCTCTTCGACCGTCCCCTCGAAGGCGCGCTCAAACTGCTTAAGAATAAGTTTGCCAAGAAACCGGCTGTATACGAGGCCAACTCCAAGGTGATACAGGCCGGATACGACTACGGTCACAACATACACGCTTCGGTATCGACATTCCGTATCGAGACCGAGGACATCCGTCCGGGTGTCTACACCGACATCAACGGCAACACCGCCACAGCATGGGGCTTCATCCTGGCTTCCGAGAAGGCAGGACGCCCACTCTTCCTCGGCTCCTACCCCATCACACCTGCCACCGACATCCTCCACGAACTGGCAAAGCGCAAAGACCTCGGAGTCAAAGCATGCCAGATGGAAGATGAAATCGCAGGCGTATGCTCAGCCATAGGCGCATCCTTCGCAGGCAATCTTGCAGTGACCTCCACATCCGGTCCCGGACTCGCACTCAAGAGCGAGGGTATCGGACTTGCCGTAATGGCAGAACTCCCCTTGGTAATCGTCGACGTTCAGCGCGGCGGACCCTCCACCGGACTCCCCACCAAGACAGAGCAGACCGATCTCATGCAGGCACTCTACGGACGCAACGGCGAATCGCCGCTCGTAGTGGTAGCTCCGGTATCGCCCACCGACTGCTTCACAATGGCATTCGAGTCATCACGCATAGCCATCGAGCATATGACCCCTGTGATTCTGCTCACCGACGCTTTCATCGGTAACGGCTCTTCTGCATGGCGAATCCCCGAGACCGAGGACTATCCAGAAATCCGTGTCCCCTACGTGCCTGAGGACAAGAAGGCCGCATGGCGTCCCTACCACCGCGATCCCGAGACACTCAGCCGCTACTGGGCAATCCCCGGCACCGAAGGGCTGCAACACCGCCTCGGAGGTCTCGAAAAGGATTCCGAGACAGGAGCAATATCCACCGATCCCGTCAACCACGAGAAGATGGTGGAGCTGCGCCAAGAGAAGATAGCACGCATAGCCAACGATATCCCCGAGCAGGAAGTGCTGTGCGACGTTGATGCCGACACACTCCTCATCGGATGGGGCGGCACCTACGGACACATCTACTCGGCAGCCGAAGAGCTCAACGCGACAGGCAAGCATGTGGCATTCACCCAGTTCCGCTACATCAATCCGCTTCCCAAGAACACTGCCGAAATCCTGAGCCGCTACAAGACAATCATCGTGGCAGAACTCAACACAGGCATGTTCGCCGACTATCTCCAATCCAAATTCCCCAACCTCGATATCCGACGCATCAACAAGATACAGGGTCAGCCTTTCCTCGCTCAGGAAATCGTTGACGGTGTAAACAAAATCATGGAGGGCTAACAATCATGGAAGACATCAAATTCACCCCCGCAAACTATAAGAGTGACCAGGCTGTACGCTGGTGTCCCGGATGTGGCGACCACGCCATCCTCAACACGCTTCATAAAGCTATGGCAAGCATAGGAGTGCCGCCCCACAAGATGGCTGTAATATCCGGTATCGGATGCTCGTCACGACTCCCCTACTATATGAACACCTATGGCTTCCACACCATCCACGGACGTGCAGCCGCTATTGCAACAGGAGCTAAAGTAGCCAATCCGAATTTGACTATCTGGCAGATTTCCGGTGACGGTGACGGCCTGGCAATCGGTGGTAACCACTTCATCCATGCATTACGCCGTAATGTCGACCTGAATATGATTCTGTTAAACAACCGTATCTACGGTCTGACAAAAGGACAATATTCACCGACTTCGGAACGCGGACTTGTAACCAAGTCTTCTCCTTACGGAACTGTGGAAGACCCCTTCCGTCCCGCTGAACTGGCATTCGGCGCCCGCGGACGCTTCTTTGCACGCTGTATTGCAGTAGATGGTGCCGCCTCGGTAGAAGTATTGAAAGCAGCAGCCAACCATAAAGGCGCTTCTGTTGTAGAAGTTCTGCAAAACTGCGTTATCTTCAATAACGGTACGCATGACTCCGTAGCCAAAAAGGAAGACCGCGCCAAGAATGCTATCTACTTGAAACACGGCGAACCAATGCTCTTCGGCGAGAACAACGAATACGGACTGATGCAGGAA
>OFGE01000133.1_pt1 | contig 85089 bp, 73 predicted proteins | sample 1521681 | NCBI WGS metagenome assembly OFGE01 (sample SAMEA3504093, study PRJEB24116) | mouse gut metagenome | biome: mouse gut; feature: mouse-associated habitat; material: faeces | place: Denmark | collected 2011 | reverse complement strand
TAATTTTTCAGGTGTTTTGAATGACGTTTTTTGGAACATCAAACTGAACACCCTAATTGCTAACATCCAAAATGCACAATCTTTGGGTGAGAACTGTTGGTGGACGCTTGAAAACCGATTATCGTTATTCTGCGACCCTTTGTTATAACACTTTCCCATTTCCGAAGTTGACGACTGTGCAGAAAGAGGAACTAGAGCGTTTGGCACAGAACATTCTCAATATCCGTGACGAAAACTTCGACATGACGCTGGGTGAAATGTATAATCCGGAAACAATGCCGGAGGAACTACGCGAGGCTCACCATCAGCTCGACCTCGCCGTGGAACGCATTTACCGTCCCGAGCCCTTCGCATCCGACGAAGAACGCCTCGAACATCTTTTCAAACTCTACGCCAAAATGACAAAAAAATGAATTCAACAAAAATAATAGATACAGCATCAGCAGCAGTTGCAAATTTGATACCCGCAATAACCGGTCTTACTGGGAATATTGCGATTGCGTCCGCCGGAGCAATTGTAGCTCCTATAATTCAATCAGGTGTATCTGAGATAGCACACCAAATTCTTGGGAATCTTCAACGGAAAAAAGTTTTAGCTTCGGCAAATATTACTTGTGAAACCATCGTACAGAATTTAGATACGGGAAAGCAGTTAAGAAATGATGATTTCTTTAAATTCCATCATAATCCTATCGTAGAAGAGAATGAATCGCCAGCGTCAAAATTATTTGATGGCTCTCTATTGAAGGCCAAAGAAGAGTATGATTCAAAGAAAATTCCATTTATTTCTTTCTTTACGGCAAATATATTCTTTGCGCCAAATATTAATGAGAGCAAGGCAATTGTTATGCTAGAAATTTTAGGCAAGTTGACTTACCGACAGCTGTGCGGATTATACATATTCTACAAAAGGAATATTATGCCTGTAGGTAGATGGGAAACACGACTAAAAGAGACTCCAGCCTTACAGGATTACTATGATATCGCATATGAATTTCTCTCATTAAAAGATTCCCTACTAATTGTGCAGAATATACCAGGACAAGGCATCGGAATTTCGGATTATAGAATAAGTGCATTAGGAAAGGAATTAGTAGCAACGGCTAATCTTAGCTCAATTCCACAAGAAGACTTATTCCGCCTTGAAGACAAAGTTAACTATATAACTTCAGCTTTAAGATAGTCATGACCAATCTCGTCGAAGTACAATATGCCCAAACGGGCAAATCAAGCAATACCGATGAACTCGGTATGCGTGAAATGCAAGCTATGGTTTATGCCCAGCGCCATCGTCAGCACTTGCTCGTCAAGGCACCACCGGCATCGGGCAAAAGCCGCGCTATGATGTTTGTGGCTCTTGATAAACTCGCCAATCAGGGTGTGAATAAAGTAATCGTAGCCGTTCCTCAGCAAAATATCGGTCGTAGTTTCAATGACACGGCATTAAAGAAATATGGATTTTTTGAGGATTGGCGAGTTGCCCCTTATTGGAACCTTTGCCTTGCAGCCGGAAGCGAGAACTCCAAGAAGTCGATTGTCCGAGAATTTCTCGATCATCCTACCGCTACTAAACTCGTCTGCACCCATGCTACGCTCCTTAACTCGCTCAATGGCATTGATGCACGAAAACTCGACAATGTTTTCTTAGGTATCGACGAGTTTCACCACGGTTCGGCTGACGAGGACAACCGTCTCGGCACTCTCATTCGCCGACTTTTCAACGAAACTTCGTCTCATATACTCGCCATGACCGGCTCATATTTCCGTGGTGATGCAGTGCCTGTGATGCGCCCCGAGGACGAGGCTATGTTTCAGCCGACAATAAACTACAACTACTATCAGCAGCTCAACGGCTACAAATGGTTGAAAAGCCTTGGTATAGGCTACAGCTTCTTTCAGGGAAATTATCTTACCGCAATTCTAGACGTTCTCGATACTCACAAGAAAACACTTATCCATATTCCACACCCCAACAGCAAGACCGGGGCGTTTATGAATAAGCACGACCAAGTGGCTGAGATTATCAAGTTCATCGGCGAGATTGTAGACCGGGATTATGACAACTATCTCTACAAGGTTAGAACTGCCGATGGCCGAATACTCACCGTAGGCGACCTCGTAGAAGACAGTAAAGAGCAGCGCGACGCATTGCAGTCGTATCTGCAACGCATGAACAGCCGAGATTCGCTCGACATTCTGATTGCTCTCGGCACCGCCAAAGAGGGTTTCGACTGGGAATGGTGTGAACATTGTATCACCATCGGCATACGCGCCTCGCTTACCGAGGTCGTTCAGATTATCGGTCGTTGTACCCGTGACTGCGAGGGAAAGGCCCATGCACAGTTTACCAACCTAATTCCTTGCCCCGATGCGGCTCAGGATGATGTCTCAATGGCTGTCAACGATTTTCTCAAAGCAATATCCGCTTCATTGCTCATGGAGCAGGTCATGGCTCCCAAATGGAATTTCAAGACCAAGGTCGATGATGAAGATACGCCTGATAAGCCGAAGAAGCCGGGCGAAGATGATCATGTTATTGAGGTTAAAGGTTTGCCTGAACTCAATGACAAGACCAAAGCTATCGTTGAGAATGACATTGACTCCCTTGTAGCCACTACGCTGTCTAACAAAAATATTCGTGAAGCAATCATCGGGGAGGGTATGGCTGAAATGATTACCGAAGTCTATATCCCCAAGATTATCCGTGAGACATATCCCGACCTGAATGAGGAAGAAGTCGATGCGGTGGCAAAGCATACTATCCTGACTATTGCCACACAGGGCGAGCACGTCGTAGGACCTGATGATTCCGGCAATAAGTTCATCAAGATTGCTAACAAGTTTGTCAATCTCAATGAACTTGACATCAATCTTATTGCCGAAATAAATCCTTTCCAACGCGCCTACGAGGTTGTCAGCAAATCTCTTACTCCCGAAGTGCTTCGCACAATTCAATATGTTATCGAGGATAAACGCTCAGAGAAACTGACCGATGAGGAAGCAATTTTGCTGTTCACAAAATATCTTCCCAAGTGGCGTGAGGAAAATCCCAGCAAGATAAAGCCAGAGATTACCGACGGCGACCCGTTGGCTCGCCGAATAGCCATGGCGATTGAACATCTCCGTCAACTCAAACGCAATAAACTGGCACAGCAACAATGATCAACTGGGAAAAGGAACTAGAAGCGATATTTAACGACCCTCTCTTGGCCGATGTTACCGCTCCACGAAAGCGGACAACATCGAGCGACCGACTTATTGCCGGTTTCCAAGAGATACTTGCCTTCTACGAAACCAATGGTCGACTTCCCGAAGATACGCCCGAAGAAGCCTCGCTGTTCCATAAATGGGCCGGGATTCTGAAAAGCGAAAAGAAGATAGAGCGTTGTCGCCCGTTTGATGACCTCGGTATTCTTCCTCAGCCTGTTCAGACTTTGGAAGAACCTCAGGCTGAATATCACCGTGAGTTGACTGAGGAAGACCAGCTTGAAGCTATTCTTAATGATCCGTTGCTTGCCGATATTGAGGATGATGCCGACCTCGGTCTTTTTGACGTACCCGAATATATGCGCCAACGTCTTGAAGCGCGTAAAGAAGCCGACTATGTAGGCAAACGTCGCCCGTGCGAAGACTTCGATAAATACGCCGACGGCTTCAAGGAGATTCAGCAGGGATTGAAATCCGGCAAATATAAACTCGTGAAGTTCAGCGAGCCGAATCTTAAGGTCGGAAGATACTTTGTGGAACAAGGCATCATCGGTTATCTTGCCGCTTTCGAGCAAGAGGCGAAGAATAATCTCGGTCGTGTAGATGGCCGTACTCGCGTTATCTATGAGAATGGCTCTGAGGCAGATATTAAATTCAGAACCATCACTAAAAATCTATCTGTTGACGGATACAGCATCTTGGATTGTTCGGATATGACTGATGATGAATTTGAGCAACACTTCACTCTTGCCGATAAAGACGTTGAGAGTGGCACTATCTATGTGCTTCGCTCAAAATCTTCACGACCTGAAATTGCTGCCATAAAAGACCTCTATAAAATCGGCTTTACCGTTACATCGGTAGAAAGCCGCATCGCCAACGCAAAAAACGAGCCAACCTATCTTTGCTCAGATGTTGAAGTTGTTGCAACTTGGAAAGTCTACAATGTGAAATCATCGACTTTCGAGGCTCTTATCCACAAACTCTTTGCACCCGTCCAGTTACAGGTAACTGTCGACGGTCACTGCCCCAAAGAATGGTTTATTGTTCCGTTCAAAGTGATTGAAGAAGCTGTTAAAGCAATTATATACGGTAAACTGATTGAATATAATCCACAGTTCCAACAAATAATATATCTTAGTTAACTATGAGAATTTATCATTATACCAATATCGAAACACTGGCTCTTATTCTTAAAAATAAGACTATCCGTTTCAACCGTCTTGATCAAGTAGATGATTTGGAAGAAGGGCAATCAGAATGTTCTGGTATTAAAATTGGACAATATTTATTTGTATCTTGTTGGACTGAAGACTCGGAAGAAAGCATCCCATTATGGAGAATGTATACAGATAAAGGTGTTGGCGTTAGAATAGGCATAGAAAAAGATATGTTTAAAACATATACCTATAACGATGGAAATGTGATAAATGGAGTCACTATGGAAGGGGAGGTTAAAACGCTGTTATCTCCTGATATGTTAGCAATGTCAGACCTATTTATTTTTCCCTGTTTTAATGATGGTGTTTTCTATCGGAATATGCAATACGTTCCGAATCTCGCCGACGCTTTGAAGAATGCCATTATCCGAAATTCAAATGGTTCTTTCAACTTCGAATTATCAAAATTGGGAGCTTTTAAAAATTCACGTTGGTCATTTCAGAATGAAAGTAGATTTGTTCTGAATATTTATCCCAAACCATCGAGTATATCAGTAGGAGACAAAATATTCGCAACTTGGCTTTGTTCAGTATTAAATCAAGGTATTCCTAACACAATCAAATACTATGATTTGGACTTAGATATTTCGGTGCTAAACTCTATTGATATAACATTGTGTCCAAATATGTCTGAGGGAAACAAGATTTTAGTGGAAAGTTTATGCAAAACGTATCTTCATAATGTTGTTCCGAAAGATAGCACATTAACAAATATAGTAAATTTAAAATAGAAGCAATAATGTCACTTTGGAACTACATAGGTGAGTTTTTCTTGTTTCGTTGGCTGTTTGATAAATTAAGGATGCCCACAACAGAGCATGATTCGCACACTGAGGTTTCAGGAGCTTCAATTAACGGAAACAGTGAATATCTGAACGGCAATCTCGATGAAGGAATAGCCCCTGATGATGCAATTACTGATGTCGGTAATAATTTAATTGATGATTCCGATAATTCCGAGGAACTTGATGATTTGGATATATTCATGCGCAATAATCGTTCCTGTCTGCATCACGGAGACTATGACGGTGATTATCATAGCAGCGGTCGTCATGACTTTCAGAATGATTGGAATTCCGGTAGCTATTCTCAATCATACGATGATTTCCATGACGAACAGGACGACTATGATATGATGGATGATGATTTTTAGTAAATGATTGATATGGATAACGGTCAGATAATATTATTTCAGACGCAGGGAGGCGAGACGAAGATTGAGGTTAGGCTCTCCAATGAGACTGTGTGGCTTACTGCCGACCAGATGGCAGAGTTGTTTCAGCGCAACAAGTCAACCATTTCACGACATATTAAAAACGTGCTTGAAAGTGGTGAATTGCAGCGAAATTCAGTAGTTGCAGAAAATGCAACTACTGCCTCTGATGGGAAAACCTATGTAGTCGCATATTATAACCTCGACATGATTATCAGTGTGGGGTATCGTGTCAACTCGCATCGTGGCGTGCAGTTCCGCCAGTGGGCAACCCAGGTGTTGAAAGAGTACATGATTAAGGGCTTCGTGCTTAATGATGATTTACTCAAAAACGCCGGACAAGGGAATTATTTCGATGAATTGTTGGCCCGAATCCGAGACATCCGCAGTTCTGAGAAGGTGTTCTATCGCAAGGTGCTGGAGATTTATGCTCTCAGCATAGACTATGACCCTCGCACCTCTATCACCCAACAGTTCTTCAAGACAGTTCAGAATAAGATGCACTTTGCTGCCCATGGGCATACTGCTGCAGAGGTTATCTATGACCGTGCTAATGCTGAAAAGGATTTCATGGGGCTGACAACATGGCGCGGAGCCATACCTACCAAACATGAGGCTGAGATTGCGAAGAATTATCTTTCGGAGGAAGAGGTCGATATGCTGAACCGCATCGTCAACCTATATCTTGACTTTGCCGAACTTCAGGCCAAGAGTCATGTCCCGATGTATATGAAAGACTGGATTCAGAAGCTTGACGATTTCCTGAAGCTGTCGGGTAAGGAATTGCTTAACCATGCGGGAAGCGTCTCAGCCGAAGTAGCCAAGCTGAAAGCCAATGAGGAATACGACAAATTCCATGAGCGTACCCAGTATCAGCTATCCCCGGTCGAAATCCACTTCCTCGAAGCCTTCGAAGCAGAAAGAAAGCGTCTCGGAGACAAGAAATCATAACAGACTACCATACGCTGTCACACATCCGCGTTGACAGAATGTTGACATAAATTTTGAATTTGCAGACAATTTTGAGAAAAGAAACAAGCCAAACTGCTATGGATTAGCAATTTGGCTTATTTTATTGGCGATCCGCCTGGAATCCTTGCGTGTCAGTTGTTGTAGTGGTTCATCGCGAATTCCGGGCCGGAGAGGCAGTATGCCTTGACGGCGTCGGCGGCGCGGCGCAGCAGTGCCGGCAGTTCAGCGCGTTCTTCCGGAGGGAATTCGCCGAGCACATAGTCGATCTGGCCTCCACGCGGGAATCCGTTGCCGACTCCGAAGCGAAGCCTTGCGTAATTGGTGGAGCACAGCTGGTCGGCGATGTTTTTCAATCCGTTATGGCCCGCGTCAGATCCACGTTTGCGCAGCCGCAGGTGGCCGAAGGGAATGGCGAGGTCATCGACCACGACCAATAGATTCTCAAGCGGCAGTTTTTCCTGGTTCATCCAGTAGCGTACGGCTTGTCCGCTGAGATTCATGAATGTGGAGGGTTTGAGCAGAATAAGCTCGCAGTTCTTTACTTTTATAGCGGCGATATCACCGTAGCGTTTCGACTGGAATGGCACTCCGGCCTCTTCGGCGAGAGTGTCGCCGGTCATGAAGCCTATGTTGTGGCGTGTGTCTGCATATTCGGGCGCCATGTTGCCCAGGCAGGCTATCAGAAAACGTTTCATATATCTGAGGATGTCGAGTCTGAAACCCGATGTGTCTACAATTCTATATGTTTAATAATAAAGCATCATGCTCCCTGCGGGGGCATGATGCTTTTTGATGATGTCGGGAGCGCCTTTACTTCTCTGCCTTTGCGGCGGCACCGCGGGCGGCACGTGTGAGCTGTACGGCGCAGATAACTGCGTTCTTGGCGTTCATCAGCTCGAGGCCCTCGAAGTGGAGGTCGCCTACTGCGAGCGACTTGCCCAGACCGAGATGGTCCACGTTGATCACCAGACGCTCGGGGATCTCCGAATAGAGGGCTTTGACTTTGAGCTTGCGCATGGAAAGCGTGAGCTTACCACCGGCCTTCACACCCTCGGCGTGACCTTCGATCTGCACCGGAACCTCCATCACGATGGGCTTGTCGGGATAAACCTGAAGGAAGTCGATGTGGAGGAGAGTGTCCTTCACGGGCTGGAACTGCAGCTCTTTCATCACAACCTTGATGTCCTCGCCGTTGAGCTTGAGGTCTACCTCGAAGATGTCGGGAGTGTAGACGAGCTTGCGTACATCCTCACTCCTGACTGTGATGTCGGTGGTGATGATGCCGCGCTTGTCATCGATCTCCACGAGCTTCTGTCCGGCTTTGAGAGCGCCGTTATAGGGAAGTTCCACGATGGCTCCGCCATTGATCACGGCGGGAATCAAACCTTCCTTGCGGAGGTTTTTTACGGCTTTTTTGCCGAGCTCAACACGGGGCTGAGCCTCTAATGCGAATTTCTTCATTTCTGTTTCAGATGATTTGTGTTACTCAAAATATTATGATATTTCCCATCACACGGATGCCTGCCGTCTCCCGGCTGCACTGCCGCGGGGGCTCCGAAAGGCGCGGCAAAGTTAATAAAAAATCTCCGCACTGCCAAATTTCTGTCAGATATCGCGTTGTGGGCGGAGTTAACTGGCCAGCCTACTCTCAACTGGCAAGTGTCTGCTCCGGGACTTATTTCATTCGTTTGAGCAGGTTGTAGGAGGGAACCACTCCGAGTTCGCCGGCCTTGCTGAGGTCGGCGAAGGCCTGCCGGCGGTTCCCCATCCGCAGATAGGTGAGTCCGCGGTTGTAGTATGCCTCTCCGAACGAGGGATCGATCTCGATGGCATTGCTGTAGCAGGAGAGCGCCGATGTGTAGTCCTCGGCACCGTAGGCGAGGTTTCCCTTGTTGAACCAGGCGTAGATCAGCCGCGGATTGAGGCGAAGGGCGCTGTCGTAGTCGGCGGCTACGAGCGCGGCAAGCCTGTTTTCGGGGATACGGCTCCGGGCGAATGCCCTGCCCATAAGCGCCATGGTGAAATCGGGGGTGGTTTCCAATGCCCTGTTGAAGGCTTTGACAGCCGCCTCATAGTCTTTCAGCATGGTGCGGGCCACGCCGAGCGCGAAGAAGTCGGCCGGACGGGCGTCGGGACGTGCGACGGCCTGCTCATAGTAGTCGGCCACGCCGAAGATTTTCTCCATGCTCTCGGCTCCGCCGGAGAACGACTCGCCTGGCGTGAGCCATACGCGCTGGCGGATATACTCCCGCTGGTTGAAGTCGTCGAGTTCGCGGAAATAGTTGGATGTCGACTTAAGTGATGCTGTGCCGGCAAGGAACGAGAAGGAGTAGGAGGGTTCGGGTTCCACCGCGATGTCGCGGTCCTGGACTCGCCCCTTGATTTTTTCATTATAGGAGAGTGAGGTGCGCGAGGCAGACCCTACGGTGACAAGCTGGTTGAAGCGGTCCATCACCTCGGTGTCGCTCATCTCGTTTTCCGGCGATCCGTCGCCTGAGGAGTTGGCTCGTCCGGCCTGGACAGCGGGACGGTCCAGGGGATTCTTTTCCGGATTCTTCACGTAGCGTTTCACCAGTTTGTCGGCGGTGCGTACGTTTTGCATTGCGGCGCGCATGTCGCCCATGTCGCGCAACGCCTCGGCCTGGGCGTAGTAGACAGGATAGAATCTCGGATATCGGTCGGCGATGCGCCGGAAGTAGCCGAGCGCCTCTTTCGGTTTGGAGCGCTCGAGTTCCACAAGTCCCATGTTATAGAGGGCATGGAAGTTGTCGGGACTCATGCGGAGCACCTCCTTAAAGTCTGCCGCGGCTCTGTCAAGATCTTTAACTTCGTAGCGCAGCAGGCCGCGGTTGAAGAGCGCACCTTCGTTGTGTGGTTCCAGCTCGAGCGTGTAATTATAGTCCGACATGGCGCCGAAAAAGTCATCGAGGTTATAGCGGATGAAAGCGCGGTTCACATAGAAGTCGGCTTCCTTCGGCCGGAGATTCACGGCCTTGTCCATGTCGGCGAGCGCTTCCTCCCATTTTTTTAGTCCTGATTTTATCTCGGCGCGCAGCAGGTAGGGCTGCAGGGATGACGGGGAGGTTTCTATGGCCTTGTCGAGGTCGGTTATGGCCGCGGCCGTGTCTCCCCTGAGGGCGTTGAGCCGGGCCCGGGCGCCGAGTCCTTCGTCGAATCGTGGATAATGCCGCAGGAGCACCGCGAATGTGCTGTCGGCACCCGAATAGTCCTTCAGTTCGGTCTGCGCCACCGATTTATAATATAGAAAGTATTTGTCGCTGGGGTTGTGGAGCAGCCCCACGTCGTAATCATCGATGGCCTCGCGGTTACGACCCAGATACTGGCGGGCGAATCCGCGCAACTTATAACTTTCGGTCTTGAATTTGTTGCGCTCGATTGCGGCGGTGCAGTCCTCTTCGGCTCCTTTGTAGTCCTCGAGTTCCAGCTTGGCCAGAGCGCGGAAGAAGTAGGGATCCGCGAGATAGGGCTTTGCCTTGATGGCCTGGTTGAAGTATTGGATGGACAGCATGTAGTCGTCCATCGACAGCACATTGCGGCCGATGGCGAGTACCTGCTCGGCATCCACCTGCGCGAGTGCCGGAAGCCACCATGTAAGCAGAATGACCGTCAGGGTAATTCCGCGTTTCTTTATCAGGGTGAGTGGTTTATTCACGTGGGTTTTCTTCATCAGAATGCAAAATTAAGAAATAAAATGCAAATAATGGTTTTCAAGGATGGAAATCAGGAAACCGACAGAGGGTTATTTCTGTTAAAAAACTATAAAGCATACGCAAAATGGAGAAGATGGTCTCCAGTCAGTCACCGGAGCGACTGACTGGAGTGCGTTCTAAACCTTTTTTGTGCGATGCACTCTAAATAAGAGTGAGATTTATCAAGGGTATATTTTATAAACGAAAAAATATGAATCGCAATATTTCAAGATGCATGCCGGCGCTTCCCGCGGCGCTGCTTCTGATTTGCACGGGATGCGGGATCTTCGGACCCAAAAAGGTCCAGCAGGAGGCGGTCCTTCCGCAGGATCGCGAGAATATAGCTGTCAAACCTGACGCGAAGCTCTACGCTCCGGAAGAGATTAAGCGCGGCGTGGTGAAGGGAGACTGGGCTATCGAGACTGTCTACGGCAAGGATGCCGTCGGAGAGAAGGCTCCCTTCCTGAAGTTTGTGGCTTCCGACAAGAGGGTATACGGCAATAACGGTTGCAACGTTATAAATGCGGCCTACAGCTATAACCCCGCCGACTCCACCATCAGTTTCGGCGATCTTGCCTCGACCATGATGATGTGTCATAAGGAGGGGCTGACCGACTATGAGATCAACACCGCTCTCGGAGCTGTGAAATACTATTCCTGGACTGTGGAGGATTCCAATTATTATCTCTTTTTCTACGACGAGACGCGCCGCGAGGTGATGAAACTGATGCATCAGAACTTCCAGTTTCTCAACGGTACATGGCGTGTCACCCGTATAGGCGAGAAGGCGGTGGATGTGCCGGACATGAAGATGGTGTTCGATGTCGACGAGGGTAAGGTGCACGGCAATACGGGCTGCAATATCTTCAATGGTAATCTCGAGATCGACATGGAGAAGGCCAATTCAATATCGATCAGTGCGCTCGGAGTGACGAGGATGGCATGTCCCGACCAGAATTACGAGACCCTCTTCCTCGTGGCTCTCGAAGAAGTGTCGGCTGCAAAGCCGGTCTCGTCGACTGAGGTTATTCTTTACGACAGCCAGCAGAAGGAAGTCATGCGTCTGCAGCGTGCCGTTGCCAAAGCTGAAAAGTAACTGAAAAGTGATGAACGACGAACGAATTGACAAGTGGCTCTGGGCGATGCGGGTGTTCAAGACCCGCAGTATCGCCACCGACGCCTGCAAGAAGGGGCGTGTGATGATGGGCGGGGTTGCTGTGAAGCCGTCGCGGTCGGTGAAGGTTGGCGATGTAATAGATGTCCGTAAGCCGCCGGTGACGTTCTCTTTCCGCGTCAAGGCCCTTTCTTCCGGCAGACTCGGCGCCAGACTCGTTCCGGACTATCTCGAGAACATCACTCCTCAGAGCCAGTATGACCTGCTCGAGATGACGCGGATCTCAGGATTCGTAGACAGACGGAAAGGTCTCGGCCGTCCCACCAAGCGCGACTCGCGCGAGATGAGCCGGTTCCGCGAGGAGTCGTATGCCGACACATTCTTCCTCGACTGGGAGGATGACGATGAGGATGATGAAGATTGAAAAATTCTGAAAAATAGATAAAAAGGATTGATCCGCGGACTGAATTTTTTGCAGTTCGCGGATTTTTTTGTATCTTTGCGCGAATTTATGCGCACTGATGCATGATCTGGATGCGGGTCGGTGCTGATTCGATATGTTTAAGAAATAAGATGCTTATGATCAATATAAAATTTCCCGACGGCAGCGTCAGAGAGTTCGAATCCGGGATCACTCCTTACGGCATTGCCGAAAGCATCAGTCCGCGGTTTGCGGCCGATGTTCTCGCGGCAAAGGTCAACGGAGAGGAATGGGACATCTCCCGTCCTGTCACGTCCGATGCCTCGATAGAACTTTTCAAATGGGATGACCCCGAAGGGAAACATGCGTTCTGGCACTCGTCGGCGCACCTTCTCGCAGAGGCCCTTCAGGAACTTTACCCCGGTGTGAAGTTCGGAATCGGTCCTGCCATCGAAAACGGATTCTATTACGATATAGATCCCGGTGAGCATAAGATCACTGCCGAGGATTTCTCGAAAATAGAGGCGAAGATGCTCGAGCTTGCCCGCCGCAAGGAGGATATCGTCCGCAAGGACATTTCCAAGGCCGACGCGCTCAGTATGTTCGGCGACCGCGGCGAAGTCTACAAGTGCGAACTTATAAGCGAACTTGAGGACGGGCACATCACGACCTATACACAGGGAGCGTTCACCGATCTCTGCCGCGGACCGCACCTTCCTTCCACGGCTCCTATCAAGGCCGTGAAGGTGATGAGTCTTGCCGGCGCATACTGGCGTGGCGACGAGAAGCGTCAGCAGCTCGTGCGCGTCTACGGCATAACCTTCCCCAAGAAAAAGCAGCTCGACGAGTATCTAGCTCTCCTCGAGGAGGCAAAGAAGCGCGACCACCGCATTCTTGGTAAGGAGATGGAACTTTTTGCGTTCTCTCCCACGGTAGGCGCAGGCCTTCCGCTCTGGCTGCCGAAAGGCGCCGCCCTGCGCGACCGCCTCGAGCAGTATCTGCGCAAAATCCAGAAGGAATACGGCTATCAGCAGGTGATCACTCCGCATATCGGCAACAAGGCGCTCTATGTCACTTCCGGACATTGGGCCAAATATGGCAAGGATTCCTTCCAGCCCATCCATACGCCCCAGGAAGGAGAGGAGTATCTGCTCAAGCCCATGAACTGCCCTCACCACTGCGAGATCTACAAGGCTTACCCGCGCAGCTACCGGGATCTGCCGTTGAGATATGCCGAATTCGGGACAGTCTACCGCTATGAACAGAGCGGCGAGCTCCACGGCCTGACCCGTGTCCGCGGATTCACGCAGGACGATGCCCATCTCTTCTGCGCCCCGGAGCAGATCAAGGGAGAATTCCTCAAGGTGATGGATATTATCCTCCACATCTTCAAGGCTCTCGATTTCCAGAATTTCGAGGCGCAGATATCCTTGCGCGACCCCGGGAACAAGGAGAAATATATAGGAAGCGACGAGAACTGGCATCTCGCCCAGAGCGCCATCATCGAGGCGTGTGCCGAAAAGGGCCTCAAAGCCCGTCAGGTGGAGGGTGAGGCCGCATTCTACGGTCCGAAACTCGACTTCATGGTCAAGGACGCCATCGGACGCCGCTGGCAGCTCGGCACCATTCAGGTGGACTACAATCTGCCGGAGCGCTTCGGTCTCGAATACACCGGTGCCGACAACCAGAAGCACCGCCCGGTGATGATCCACCGCGCCCCCTTCGGTTCGATGGAGAGATTCGTGGCAGTCCTCCTCGAGCACACCGCCGGTAAACTCCCTCTCTGGCTCATCCCCGAACAGTGTGTGGTGCTTCCCATCAGCGAGAAGTTCAACGATTATGCCCGCAAGGTGGCCAGGGAACTTGCAAAGCATGATGTAAGGGCTATTGTGGATGAGAGAAATGAGAAAATCGGAAAGAAAATCCGCGACAACGAGCTGAAGAAAATCCCCTACATGCTTATCGTCGGAGAGAAAGAGGCGGAAAATGGAGAAGTTTCCGTAAGAAAACAGGGCGAAGGTGATAAAGGTACGATGAAAATTATTAACTTTGCCGAAGAAATCAACGCCGAAGTGGCCAAAGCAACTCAGATTGATGCTCAACCAACTGAGGATTAGCTATATATCGACAAAAACTGATTAATGGAGAAAAAACCGCAATTCGGCGGACCCCGCCGACCAATGGGTGTCGGACCCCGTCCGCGTCCCGGACAGCGTCCCGCCAGGGGAGGCGACTGCAGAAATGAGCCGTATATCGTCAACGAGCACATCCGCGCGCGTGAGGTGCGTCTCGTAGGTGACAATGTAGAGCAGGGTATCCATCCTCTGCAGCAGGCTCTCCGCATTGCAGAGCAGCAGGAGCTTGATCTGGTGATGATCAGCCCTACGGCGGAACCGCCGGTGTGCCGCGTGATAGACTACCAGAAGTTCCTCTACCAGCAGAAAAAACGCCAGAAGGAGCAGAAAGCGAAGGCCGCAAAAGTGGTGGTAAAGGAAATCAGATTCGGACCCCAGACCGATGACCACGACTACAACTTCAAGCTCAAGCATGCCCAGGGATTCCTCAAGGAAGGATCCAAGGTCAAGGCTTACGTTTTCTTCCGCGGGCGATCCATCCTCTTCAAGGAACAGGGAGAGGTGCTTCTGCTCCGTTTCGCCAATGATCTGGAGGAGTATGGAAAGGTGGAGCAGATGCCGGTGCTAGAAGGCAAAAGGATGATCATCATGATCTCGCCGCTGAAAGTTCCGGTAAAGCCCAACGTAGAAAAGGCGCACGGTGAAAAACCGAAGCGCGAAAACACTCAGGAACCGACTCCGGCAGAAACCGAGACCCCGGCAAGGGAGGAAGCGGAAGCCGGAAATGAATAATTAGAGACCGTAGGCACCATGTGCCGAGGTGTGAGTTCAAACAACTAAATTTTTCAAAAATGCCTAAAGTAAAGACCAATTCCGCGTCCAAGAAGCGCTTTGCGCTTACCGGTACAGGAAAGATCAAGCGCAAACATGCGTATCACAGCCACATCCTGACAAAAAAATCGAAAAAACGCAAGAGAAATCTTGACAAAACCGGACTCGTGGCTTCCGCCAACATCAAGCAGGTGCGCGAACTTCTCAACCTCCGATAAGTTCGGGAAAGAGATCAAAACAACAATTTTTTATTAACCGGGTGTCATGCCCCGCAAGAGCAAAATTAACATCAACGATTTGCCGCTGACATCCAAAAAATCAAAAAAATGCCAAGATCAGTAAATCACGTAGCTTCGAGAGCTAAAAGAAAGAAAATATTGAAACTCACCCGCGGTTACTACGGTAGCCGCCGCAATGTGTGGACTGTCGCGAAGAACACCTGGGAGAAAGGTCTCACTTATGCTTACCGCGACCGCAAGCAGAAAAAGCGCAACTTCCGCGCCCTCTGGATTCAGCGTATCAACGCTGCCGCACGCATGGAGGATCTTTCCTACAGCAAGCTCATGGGTCTCATCCACGCCGCCGGCATCGAGATCAACCGTAAGGTGCTCGCCGAGCTCGCCATGAACAACCCCGAGGCATTCAAGGCTATCGTAGCCAAGGTGAAGAAGTAAAACGTCTCACAGAGACGCACGTAATGTGTCAGGAAATAAGCCGGTACTTTCTCTCGGGAGTGCCGGCTTTCTTGTTTAACCGGCCGGTGTCGATTTTTTTTCACAACAATAAGAATAAATTGCCGTTATAAGAGTGATAATTCATATTTATAACTCAGGTTGATGAACTTGAATAAAATTCATATCGGTATGAAAAAATTTATGGCTATTCTGGCTGTGGCTTTTTTGAGTTTCACGGCGTCTTATGCTCAGGAGAAAAATGCGCAGGAGTGTTGCGCGGCTCAGAAGTGCGAACAGTGCTGTCTCAATGAGCAGTGCAAGGCAGCGAACTGCGCCGGCTGCGACTGTGCCGACTGTCCCGGTTGCAAGGATTGCAAGAACTGTAAGGACTGCAAAGATTGCAAAGACTGTAAAGACTGCAAGAAATGCACCAAGGCCGATTGTGTGAAGAAGTGTGCCAATGCACAGAATTGCGCGCAGACCGGCAATTGCGTCCAGGCTGATAATTGCTGTGCGCAGACTCGTAATTGCGAGAAGGCTGTGAAGTGTCAGAAAGCGGAGAATTGCGCAAAGGCAAAGGCCTGCGGGAGGGTTGAGAAGGCAAAGAAGTGAGATTTCGCCCGAATTAACATTTTTTTGTAGAACACGGGTAAACTTTTATGCGCAAGCGTTGTCTTATATATAGGTGATTGTCGCAGACATTGCCTTAAATAATAAAACAATGCTATCGCGACAAAACGGAGCAAGGGTCGAGGCCTTATGCTCCGTTTTTCTTTATACTCCGGAAAAGACAAGAGCGCGCTTCAAGAAGCGCTCTTGTCTTTTCTATTTTCCGGCGGAATATTGCCGGGTGTGCGGTGTCGCTATGTCAGCGTTTCACGTCGTAGCCCTGATCACGGAGGTAGTCGAGAATGCGGTACGTCATCGCGTGGTCGTAGTAGCCGATTATGTGCGCCACCCAGTCGTTGTCGGTGGTACTGCCGGAGCGGGTGCGGTTGTAGTTCTGCACCGTTTCATCATACTCTTCGAGTTCGGCGACCATCTTCTCGTTGTCCTGGCGGTAGGCGTTGCGGTGGAACACGAGCGATGCGGGCTGTTTCGGCTTCAGGTCGGGATGCTCGCGTGGTACACCGAGTGCGAGTCCGCACACCACGAAGACTCCCTTGGGGAGATGGAGTAGTTCGGCGACGCGGGCCGGATCGACCGTGCGGAGGTAGCCGATACAGTTTGTGCCCAGACCGCAGGATTCAGCGGCCACAACGGCGCTCATCATAGCCAGGGAGGCGTCGATGATACCGATGGTCACGCCGTCCATAGTGTCGGTGAAGGAAGGCATCTTCAGATTTTTCTTTGCCGCAAGAAGGGATATCTTGTTATAGTCGGAGCAGAATATCAGCAAACGGTTGCAGGTTTTAAGCTGTTTCTGGTTGGTGAGCTCATACAGAGTCTCCTTCAGGGCCTGATCATCGATGTCGATTACAGAGAATTGCTGGCCGTTGTAGCTGGTGGGCGTATTGGCCACGGCGCGGTAGATAAAATCCATTGTCTCCGCAGGGATAGGCTCGCGCTCATAGCGGCGGATACTGGTGCGGTTAAGCAGAGTGTCTTTTACGTCAAGCATGATATGCATGTTTAATGTATCTAAAAGTACGGTAATGGAAGAGCCGGTGAATGCGGATGCAACCACCGGCTCTATGAAGTCCACACCAAAGGATTGTGACGAAACTCCGGACGACAGGATTTGAGGGTCCGGACATCTTTGTAATCCGCCTGCGACCGTATGGTCAGCGCCCGAAGGCGCGGGGCCCGCCATCGACGTTCGGACTTGTCTCGGCATTTCTTTTAAATTTGATGAGTTCCCCAATTTGCTTTGATGTGGGATTTTTCTTTTTGTATTGGGAACTTGCGGGACTCTCTTGCCCCGCCGGTTTGATTTTATAACGCAAATTTAATTCAATCGGTTCGATTTTCCAAATCCGAAAGGAAATTATTTTTGAAATACTGAATTATTTCGCCGTTATGGTGCACTATTTAAGAGAGTGTTTGAATTTAACTTTCATTCACCCAAAGAGGGATTTTCGAGGGAATTTCACAAGTTGGGGAGGGAGCATAGCGGGCTATGCGACCGACGATGCTTGGTGAAATTCACCGGAAAGACCCTTTGGGGGGATGAAAAGAATTTAAAAAACATTTCAACATAAAATTCGTGTTAAATTCAAACACTCTCTTAATCCGGAAATTTGGGAGAATAGCAGAGCGGTCCGTAAGAATCTGTAACCGGGTGTTTCTTCCCGAGCGATATCGCTTCGTTCAGGAAGAGGCATCCGTTGTATGTGGCCTCCTGGACGGACTGTCCTTTGGCGAGACCGCAGGCTATGGCGGATGACAGCGCGCATCCCGTGCCGTGGGTATGCTGCGAATCGATGCGAGGCATACTGATCTCGTAGATGGCCTCTGCGCGGTCGTAAAGGCGGTCTGTGCAGAAATCCAGTCCGGACTCTTCGGAGATTGCATGCCCTCCCTTGATCAGCAGATATTCGGGATTGATTCTTCTGTAGATGGCGCCGGCGATTTCGTGCGGATCGTCAGTAGAGGGATGTCCCGCAAGTATTCGGGCTTCGGGAAGGTTGGGAGTGAGCAGGGTAGCCATATTGTAAAGGCGGAGTCTGCCGGAACCGTTTTCCGGTGCGGGTGAGTCGCCGAAGATTCCGCCGCAAGTTGCTCCCATGACCGGATCCACAACAATATTCCGCGCGCCGAAGCGGGTCAGGACTCCTGCTATGATGTCGGCGCTTTCATCGTCGGGAACAAGTCCTATTTTTACAGCGTCGGGGGTGTAGGCTTCGAAAAAAGTATCAAGCTGGGCCATCAGCATTTCCGTGCCGACAGGCTGCATCATCCGTAACCCTCGGTGATTCTGTGCCGTAACCGCAGTGATCACGGTCCCCGCATGGCAGCCGAAACGGCTGCATGTCAGAATGTCGGCCTGGATACCGGCGCCTCCGGTATTGTCGGAACCCGCAATGCTGAGGATAACTTTTCTGCGCCCCATGTCAGAAAGTGTCTCTGCGCATCCTCTCCTCAAGCTCAAGCTTGCTCACCTTTTCCGGCGTCGGCAGATCGGCCGCGATGATGTCGCGGCACTCATTCATAAGTTTCCTGGTGTTGAAACCGTTCTCTCCCGGGAAGATGGGAGGGTGGATTTTCAGTCGGATCACAGAGGGAGTCATGTTGTAAGTATATCGCGGCATGGCGCGAAAACTGCCGTCGATGGTTATCGGCACTACCGGGAGCTTGAATTCGGCGGCAAGCATGAAGGCTCCACGTTTGAACTCACCCATGTTTCCGTCCCATGTGCGGCTCCCTTCGGGAAAGATCACGAGCGACATGCCGTCCTTCAGCGTCTTTTCCGATTCGGCGATGGTTTCACGGATGCCGGCCAGACTGCTGTCATCGACAAACACATGTCCACCCTTGCGGCATGCTTTCCCTACGAGGAAAATCTTCTCGAGCGGTTTCTTCATAAGCCATTTGAAGTTGTGGTTCAGATAGCCGTAGATGGACCAGATGTCGTATGCCCCCTGATGGTTACATACGAATACATAGCTCTGCTTCGGGTCGATGTATTCCCTGCCCGTCACCTTGACACGCATCAGGAAAATGATGCAGGTTAGCCTTGCCCAGATATGGGCGGGCCAGTAGCCCCAGAAATTGACGGGACCTAAAGCGCAGCCTGCCACTGTGGTCAGCGCCGCAAGTATGGTGATCACGACAAGAATAGGGAACGCGATCAGATACTCGTAGAAAAGATAAAGAAATCTGAGAATCTTTTTCATGCCGTTTCCGGAGTAGAGAAATTGTACATGGCAGAGCCTGCGGTCCGGCCACTGAAAAAAGCGGTCGGACCGCAGGCTCTGTTATGGTTGGTATTATAGAAGTTTTATGGATATGTAACGTTTCGGATTTCGCTTGATGTCGACTATCAGAGAATCGATGTCGGCCGACACCTGGTTCAGACGGTGGTAAAGTTCGTCATCGTTGGTGAGTCGGCCCAGCGTCGAAGTGGAGGAGTTGAGTTTTGTGGCGAAATTCGACAGATTGGCGGTGATGTCGTTGACATTGGCCATTGTCGTGGCGATCGGGAGTTGTTTAAGAGTCTTGGAGAGGGCGAGGAGATTGGCGCTTACCGAGTCGATCTGATGGGTGATGGAGCGGGCATCGCGCACCACGAGCGGCACGTCGCGCGACATTGTGTTGCTGAGGCCCTCCGTCACTCCGAGTACATTGGCTGTGATGCCGTCGAGACGCTGTATGGACTGCAATAGAGCCGGATCTGCAACAAGAGTGTTGAGGTTGGAGAGAAGGGAATCTATTTTCGGCATAATCTGGCTGATGGCGGGCATAATCTCGTTGGAGATCGATTCCATCATGCCGTTTGAGGTGCCGGACGGGATCTCTTCCCCTACAGCCAGCTTTTTCGCGCTCTTGCCGATCTTAAGATTGATGTAGGCGCCGCTCAGCATGGTCTGGCCCATCTCCGCGTAGGAGTCGGCGGGAATGCTCAGTTTCTTGTCCATGGCGAGCATGACCTTGATCTTGCCCGGATCGGCGTAGTCGTAGATTATCTCGCGCACCTGACCCACCTTATAGCCGTTCACCTGCACCGGCGAAGCCACAGCGAGCCCGTCGACGTTGGAGTAATAGGCATAATAATAATTGGCGGGCCGGAAGAGATTTATCCCCTTGAGGAACTCTATTCCGAAAAAGAGGACAAGAGCGGCTATAATCACGCTCAATCCGATTATAAATTCCTTTGAAAATATTTTTTTCATGATGATGATGTTTCGCTGTTTATGATATTGCTTGCGCTATTTTTTGCTTATGATGATGAAGGCATCCGGAATTTTCGACTTTACATCGAGGAGCATATTTTCGATTTCCCTCCGGTTTTCCGATTCACCGTAAGTATATTTGTACAGATTGTTTTCCTTGAAAGCCTTGATAGGTTTGAGTCCGCAGAACTGCGGGTTGTTCTCCATGAGACGGTCGCTTGAGGCGAGAACCTGAATCTTGTAGACGGTCTTGATCTTATCGTTTCTCACCTTGAATCCGGAGGATGTCTCCCCGGCGGAAGCCAAAGCTGCCGCGGTGTTCTTCACTACGAAGCGTTTCTGTCCTTTACTTTCCGGTCTGGCTTTCTTTTCTTTTTTTCTGTCGGCCTTTTCCTTTTCGCTTTTTGTCAGCGATTCCTTTACTTTATCCCGGCGCGAAGCAGCGGCGGTTTCCGATCCGGTGCCGGCAGCGGCGGTGAGGGTTTCTTTTGAATTATCCGGCGCAGCGTTTGCCGCCGCAAAAATGTTGTCGGACTTAGGGCAGTTCTCCGAAAGGAGGAGGATGGACTCGGCTTCGACTACGCGGCTGTCGGAGATTTTGCGGGCGGCTGTCGATCTGCGTCGGCGTGCGCCTCCGGCGCGGTACTGGCGGGGACTGTCAGCTACGACCGGAACCTTGTCATCACGCTTTGAGCGCGGACGGCCCGCTGAGGCAAGCAGAGGAATGTCATCATCCGCAGACGAGTCATTTACTGCAGCGGGAATCTCGGCCACCGGTTTGTCCTTGGTCGTAGATTTATTTTTTTTCTTCTTGTTCCTGCGCGAATCGCTCTTCTTGTCTTTCTTGCGCGAACTTCCGGTACCAGGCTCTCCGCCGGTCACTGTCTTCTTCTCATTTTTGCTTGTGGCAGCGGTTTTTGGAGGAGCGGAAGGACCGTCGGCTCCCTTTTTCCACTCAGCTTTTTCGCCGGAAACGATGGCGTTGCCGCGGTTGTAATGCTCCACATAATTCTCCACGGCATTGTAGAGCGATTCCGCAAGTTTGTCTCTACCCGCATCTGAGTTCAAGAACTTGGCGCAGGCTGGATTGCAGATGAAATCAAGTTCTACGAGCACTGAAGGCATAGAAGTGGCCCAGAGCACCCAGAATCCGGCCTGCTTCACGCCGCGGTCGACGCGTCCGGCGTTGCCGACGAGCTGCTTCTGTGCCATGGAGGCGAACTTCAGACTCTGGCCGAGATTCTTCTTCTGTGCCATTTCGAAAATGATGTATGATTCATCCTTCGACGGGTCGAAGCCGCTGTATTTCTGTTTGTAGTCGCTTTCCAGCTCGATCACCGAGTTTTCGCGGCGCGCCACCCGCAGATTGTTGTCATCCTTATGGAGACCGAGGGCGTAGACCGACGCTCCCGCCACATTGGTGCGGTTGCGGTTGGACTTGTCGACAGAGTTGGTATGGATGGAGAGAAAGAGGTTGCCGTGGTTGCGGTTGGCTATCTCGGCGCGCTCCTGCAGACTTACGAAAGTATCACCGTCGCGGGTCATCACCACCTTTACACCCCTTAGGTTTTTCTCCACAAGTCTCTTGAGCCTTGTGGCCACTCCGAGATTTATGTCCTTCTCCCGCGCTCCGTTGTCAACGGCACCGACATCGTGACCGCCGTGGCCGGCGTCAATTACCAGAGTGAACGGACGGCTCTCGCCGCGGGCTCCGGAAACAGGAATCGCGAGGAGCAGAATCCCCGCCATAAGCAATGTAAATATATATCGCATGGTATTATTCATTCAGATTACAACTCATTCAGAATTTTTTACGTGTGAACACGAAATCCTGACCGAGATATTTCTCGCGGACAATGGGGTTGGACACCAGTTCCTCGCTGCTCCCCTGGAAGAGCACTTTTCCCTCGAAGAGCATGTAGGCCCGGTCGGTGATGCCGAGAATCGAATCAGCCTTATGGTCGGTGATGAGCACTCCGATGTTTCTCTCCTTCAGATGATAGACCACAGACTGTATATCCTCGACAGCGATCGGATCGACGGCGGCGAAAGGTTCGTCGAGCATTATGAACTTGGGGTTGATGGCAAGGCAGCGGGCGATTTCGGTGCGGCGTCGCTCTCCTCCAGAGAGGTTGTTGCCGAGATTGTGGCGCACCTTCTCGAGTTTGAACTCCCGGATAAGCTGCTCGAGTTTCTCCTTCTGATACTCGGCGGAAGTGTCGGTCATCTCGAGGATGGCCCGTATATTGTTTTCGACGGTGAGTGTCCGGAACACCGAGGCCTCCTGCGGCAGATAGCTTATGCCGCGTTGCGCGCGTCTGTAGACGGGAAGCCCGGTGATGTCGGCATCATCTATGAAGACCCTTCCCTCGTTGGGGGTAATGAGTCCTACTGTCATATAGAAAGTTGTGGTCTTGCCGGCTCCGTTGGGCCCGAGCAGTCCTACGATCTCTCCCTGCGTGACGTTGATGGAGACTTTGTTGGCCACTGTGCGCTTGCCGTACTTCTTTACAAGATTCTCGGTGCGGAGGACACCTTTCTCGGGAACCCGCACTTCTTCCTCTATACTGACTGCGCCTTCCGCTCCGGATATGGTATTCGCGGCGTCAATGTCGAGTTCCTGCATGTCGGGCACGGGGAGTCCCTCCAGATCGCGCTCCTCTTCGGGAGTGAGTGTACGTGGACGTTTCTCGCCGCCCTCGCGCCGGGAATTGATCTTTTTTCTATGCAGCGGAAACAACTTCATATTGTCAGCAATTGCAGGAAGCGGGGTTGAGAAGACTCCTGATATAATCTGTAAGTAGCTTGATGGCTACCTTGTTATGGCCTCCTTGCGGCACAATCAGGTCGGCATAGCGTTTGGAAGGCTCAATATATAGCTCATGCATCGGCTTGAGGGTCTCGATGTAGCGGTCTATGACCATCTGCGGCGTGCGGCCGCGCTCTATGCAGTCACGATAGATCACGCGGATCAGCCGCTCGTCGGCATCGGCGTCGACGAATACCTTCACATCCATCATGTCGCGCAGTGACTTGTCGGTGAGCACAAGGATACCCTCCACCACGACAACTTCCTTCGGATTGACCGTGACGGTCTCCTTCATCCGCGAGCAGGTGATGAAATCATAGGTGGGCATATTCACAGTGCGTCCCTCCTTCAGCTCGCCGAGCTGTTTGGTGAGCAGTGTCCATTCGATCGAGGCCGGCTCATCGTAGTTCATCTTGAGACGCTCTTCCAACGGGATGTGACGGTTGTCCTTATAATAACTGTCCTGCGGCATCACCGCGACTTCATCCTGGGGAAGACTCTCGATTATTTTTCTGACCACCGTAGATTTTCCGGATCCGGTGCCACCCGCTATTCCTATAACAAGCATATCTGTCTCGACCTTGTAGGTGTGCGGCCCTTGGCCCCCGCGTCAGCATTTTTTGCGGGACAGGGTCTTATTACGCACAAAATTACTAAAAACTAAAAATGTCACCAAATTTTTTATTAACTTTGCGCTGGCTTTGGGGTTAAAATCTTAAAAGTCACGCTACTTTTGAAAACCGGATCCTTAAAACAAGTTTTTGAAAAAGCTGTGGCAAATTTGGTATGTAACAGACGATTATGTTTGTAAGTTCTGTAAAATCCTTGGGGCGCTACTGCGAATTTATGGTTCAGGTATGCAAGGCCCCTGAAAAGTGGAGGGAATTCTTCAAGAGTCTTGTGAAGGAGATCTACAAGCTCGGAGTGGATTCGATCCCTTTGGTGACGATCATCTCGATTTTCATCGGGGCGGTGATCTGCATCCAGATGAAAATCAACATAGAGTCTCCAATGATACCGGCGTATGCCACCGGACTCGCCACGCGCGAGATAGTCATACTGGAGTTTTCCTGCACGATGATGTCGCTGATTCTTGCCGGCAAGGTCGGCTCCAACATTGCCTCGGAGATAGGCACGATGCGTGTGACCGAACAAATCGACGCCATAGAGATCATGGGCATCAACTCGGCCAATTTCATCGTGCTCCCGAAAGTGGTGGGTTTCGTGCTTTTCATACCGGTGCTTTGCGTGCTGTCTATGTTCATGGGTCTGTTGGGCGGCGCATTTATAGCGCAGTTCACCACCATGATAACCATGGAGAGATATATCTACGGAATCCAGTCGTTCTTCAACGAATGGTTTGTCTGGTACAGCATAATCAAATCGATCGTCTTCGGCTACATCATCACGTCGGTGGCGGCATATTACGGATACTATGTCCACGGAGGAGCGCTGGAGGTGGGGCAGGCGAGCACCAGAGCGGTGGTCTCCAGCTCGATTCTGATTCTTCTCGCCGACGTGGTACTCACCCAACTTCTGCTGCAATGATAGAGGCTAAAGACATATCCAAATGGTTTGACGGACAGCAGGTGCTCTACGACATCTCGGCGACTTTCGATACCGGTAAGACGAATCTTATCATCGGTCAGTCAGGGTCGGGTAAGACCGTGTTCATGAAGTGCCTGATCGGGCTGCTTACGCCCGAGGAAGGCGAGATCCTTTACGACGGGCGGCGGTTCCGCTCGCTCGACACGACCGAGAAGCGTCAGCTGCGATCAGAGATAGGCATGCTATTTCAGGGTTCCGCGCTGTTCGACAACGAGACGGTGCTCGGCAATGTGATGTTCCCGCTGAAGATGTTCAGCTGCATGTCGCACAAGGAACAGTTGGAGCGCGCCCATTTCTGCATAAGGCGTGTGGGTCTCGAGAACGCCGACGACAAATTTCCATCCGAGATTTCGGGAGGTATGCAGAAGCGGGTGGCTATCGCCAGGGCGATAGCCCTCAACCCGAAATATCTCTTCTGCGACGAGCCAAACTCCGGACTCGACCCGAAGACATCCATCCTGATCGACGAGCTGCTCAGCGACATCACGCATGAGTATGGCATAACCACCATCATCAATACCCATGACATGAACTCCGTGCTCGGCATCGGAGAAAACATCGTGTTCATAAATAAGGGGCATTGCGACTGGATTGGCGATGACAAGAATATATTTCGCAGCAAGAGCAAGAGCCTCAATGATTTCGTGTTCGCTTCAAAACTCTTTCAGGAGGTAAAGCTGTTTCTTGAGCGCGAATACGGGGAGGAGACAGGAAAGCGATGAAGAAAGGAGCGGTGGCAGGATTTATGCTTCTTGGAGCTGTCTGGGCATGGCTCGCCTGGATCATGCTTTCCAAAGACGGCCTCACCCTGAAAGATATAATTATAGTGGTGATGTCGGGTATAATAGTGTTCGTGCCGCTCTGGAAGCGTTATGGCCGTAAGGGCGAATAGAGAAACAGAAATGAGTGAGAATGAAGATAAATCGTTGCCGGTGTCGCGTGGCCTATTGTTGCCGACGCTCGACAGTCCGGCCGATCTGCGCCGGCTGAGCGTGGAGCAGTTGCCTCAGCTCTGCAGGGAGATACGTGAATATCTTATAGATAATCTGTCGCAGAACCCAGGGCATTTCGGTTCGAGTATGGGTGCGGTGGACCTGATTGTGGCAATACATTATGTATTCGACACTCCGCGCGACCGTCTCGTATTTGACGTAGGGCATCAGGCATACGCCCACAAGCTGCTCACCGGCAGGCGCGAGGCTTTCCGCTCTCAGCGCACTAAAGGAGGCATCAGCGGATTTCCCTTTCCACACGAAAGCGGCTACGACACCTTTGTCTGCGGTCATGCGGGCAACTCGATCTCTGCTGCCTTGGGAATGGCCGTCGCCGACCTCAACACGCCGGGAGAGGAGGACCGCCACACGGTGGCGCTCATCGGAGATGCCTCCATCAGCAACGGACTCGCGTTCGAGGGACTGAACAATGTCTCCAACAATCCGAACAATCTCCTGATCGTTCTAAACGACAACGACATGTCGATAGACAACAATGTCGGCGCCCTGCACAATTATCTCTCGGAAATCACCACCACCAGACGATATAACAGGTTCCGTTACCATGCCTACAATTTCTGCAGACACCATGGACTTATCGACGAGCGCAAGAAGGGAATAATGCTGCGCTTCAGCAACGCGCTGAAGTCTGCCATATCGCGTCAGCAGAACATATTCGACGGGCTGAACATAAGATACTTCGGGCCGTTCAACGGCAACGACGTGACTAAAATGGTCAAAGTGCTTCGCGACATCAAGGAGATGAAGGGGCCGCGTATCCTGCACGTGCATACGCAGAAGGGATATGGTTTCGCGCCGGCCGAGGAGAATCCTCCTGTATGGCACGCTCCCGGCAAGTTCGATCCCGTGACCGGCGAGAGGCTGAAAGGAAACGGGTCGCAGTTTCTGTGGCAGGATGTGTTCGGCGAGACTCTTGCCGTGTTGGCGGAGACAAGGCCGGAAATCACCGGAATAACGGCGGCAATGCCTACGGGAACTTCGATGAACCGTATGATGCGGTTCCCGGACCGCTTTTTCGATGTAGGCATCTCCGAAGGACATGCCGTGACATTTGCAGGGGGGCTTGCCGCGGCAGGAAAGAAGCCTTTTGTGGCGATCTATTCCTCTTTTCTGCAGCGGGGTCTGGACAACATCATACATGACGTGGCGATTCAGGGCCTTCCGGTGACGTTCTGCATAGACAGGGCCGGTCTGGTAGGGGAGGATGGTGTCACCCACCACGGACTCTACGACATAACGTTTCTGCGGATGATCCCCGGAATGACTGTTGCCTCGCCGATGGATGCGGCCACACTGCGCGACCTTCTCTATACAGCTACGGATTTTCCCGCACCATTGTCCATAAGGTATCCCCGTGGAAAGGCGGGAGAAACCGACATGACGGCCCCCATGAGCAGACTCGAGCAGGGAAAAGGGCGTGCGTTGAGCGTGAGCGACTGCTCCAGAGTAGCGATATTGTCGTTCGGACCAATCGGAACGGAAGCAATCCGTGCCCTTGAATTGTTGAAGGATAAAGGAATATCGGCAGACCTCTACGACATGATCTGGGCCAAACCTCTCGACACCGGAATAATTGACAGCATTGCAGCCGCGGACAAAGCGATCGTCACCATAGAGGATGGCGCGCTCGAGGGAGGTTTCGGTTCGGCGGTGGCGGAGTATCTGGCGGAGAAAGGGTCGCGCGTACCCGTGCGGCGTCTCGGAGTGCCGGACCGCTGGGTGATGCATGGAAGCGTGAGCCAGCTTCGTGAGGAATGCGGAATCGATGCCGTGGCTATTGTGCGGGCCGTGGAGGCGTTTGCCGGTGTATCCGGAACAGACGAGAAGAAGAAAGCTTAATTTTTAGAGGAAAGGGGCTGAATAACCATGAAAATCGTAATAGCGGGAGCGGGCGAAGTGGGGACGCACCTGGCAAAGATGCTTTCGAAAGAGAATCAGGACATCACGCTGCTCGACAGCGACCAGTCCCGGCTCGACGTGATAGACTCAAACTATAATCTGATGACGTGGAACGGCTCCACATCGTCGTTCGAGAGCCTGAAGGATGTCGGTGTCGGTGATGCCGACCTCTACATAGCGGTAACGCCTTACGAGACACGCAACATCACAAGCTGCGCGATCGCGAAGAAACTGGGAGCGTCAAAAACCGTGGCGAGGATAGACAACTGCGAGTTTCTCGTTCCGGAAAACAAGCAGGTGCTCCGTGAGTTGGGCGTGGATTTCCTTATATATCCGGAGAATCTCGCCGCCAATGAGATAGCTATGGCCCTCGACCACAACTGGACGCGTTATTGGGGCGCTCTCCACGACGGCAAACTGCTGATGATAGGGGTGAAGCTGCATGGCAACTCGGTGCTGCTCGACAAGAAACTGCGCGATCTGCCCGTCACCAACCATAATTTCCACATAGCTGCGATCAAGCGGAATAACGAGACCATCATCCCGAACGGTAATGACGAGATACTTACCGACGACATCGTCTATTTCATAACCACTCCCGAGCATAAGGATGAGGTGATGAAGTTGTGCGGCAAGACAAAACGCGTGATCAGGAAGGCCTTCATAATGGGGGGATCCCGGATCGCCAGACGTTTCGCCGAACTGTACCATGACCGTTTCCACATCAAGATTCTCGATACGGACATGGCCAATTGCGAGGCTATGGCAACGCAGCTGCCTGACTGTGAGATAGTGTTCGGAGACGGACGCGATATAGAGGTGCTCCGGGAGAACAACATATACCAGTACGACGCATTTCTGGCTCTGAGCGACTCGTCGGAGACCAATATCCTCGCCTGCATGACAGCCAAGGAATTCGGAGTGCCTAAAACAATTGCCGATGTGGAGAACCTGCAGTTCTACGGTCTTGCAGAGAATCTGAATATCGGAATGGCACTCAACAAGAAACTGTTGGCTTCAAGCCGGATATATCAGATACTGATAGATGCCGACGATAGTTCGCGATTCCTTGCGATGGCCGATGCAGAGGTGGCCGAAATCTATGTGAAGGATGGCGCCAAAATCACAAAGGGTCCGGTGAGGACACTGAAGCTGCCGTTCGGTATGACTCTGGCGGCGATGGTCCGCGGCGAGCATGTCATGCTTGTAGACGGTAACACGCAGATCATGGCCGGCGACTATGTGGTGGTGTTCAGTCTGATGGGCACCATCCAGAAACTGGATAAGTGGTTTAACTGATGTAACGCGGGAATGGCCCAGATATATCTGAAGCATAAGGCATACATCAATCTTCCTATGATTCTGAGGGTTGTGGGACTGCTGCTGGTGATAGAGGCGGCCTTCATGGTCATACCTTGTCTGACTGCCCTTTATGTAGAGGAGGAGTCGGTATGGCCGTTCCTGATCTGCCTGGGTATAACCGGCGGTTGCGGTGCGCTTATGACCTTGCTGCGTCCGAAGTCGCGTGATATGGGCAAGAGGGAGGCTATCCTGCTGACAGGATTCACATGGGTGGTGCTGTCGCTGTTCGGAATGCTCCCGTTCATGTTTTACGGCACACATCTCTCTATTACCGATGCATTTTTCGAGACCATGTCGGGTTTCACAACCACCGGAGCCTCTGTTCTCAATACACTTGTGGATGTGCCTAAATCCATACTGCTGTGGCGCTGTATCATACAATGGATAGGAGGACTCGGGATCATCCTTTTCACGCTTGCCGTAGTGCCGATGCTGAACTATTCCGGAGGCATGCAGCTCTTCAATGCCGAGGTCACCGGCATTACCCACGACAAACTGCGTCCGCAGGTGAGCTATACTGCCAAGGGACTCTGGGGTGTCTATGCCATCTTTACCGGAATATTGATAGTGCTGCTGGCATTCTCTAAGATGGATTTTTTCGACGCGCTATGTTATGGCCTTTCTACAATGTCGACTGGCGGCTTCTCCAATTCCGACATGTCGCTCTCGGACTGGAATTCCATCTATATCAAGACGGTGATGACAATCTTTATGTTTATCGGCGGCGTAAATTTCGCGCTGATATACAACGCGGCCATCGGTAAACCGAAAATGTTGCTGAAAAACACCACATTGCGCGTATATCTCTGGCTTATTGCCGGATGCTATGTTGTGCTGACTATTAATGTGGTTTTCAGCGGACTTGTCGAGAATGTGGAGGACTTGACGATCGACCCGCTTTTTCAGACCATATCCATCCTCTCTTCGACCGGTATCGTCGAGCCGGACTTCAGTGAGTGGGGTTCGGTGGCGACAGTGGTGATGGTGGTGATGATGTTTATGGGAGCATGTGCCGGGAGTACCTCGGGAGGTGCAAAAATCGACCGCTTCATACTCCTGTTCAAGTTCCTGAAGAATGAGTTCTACAAGATGATGCATCCCAATGCGGTAACTACGGTGAGCATGAACGGCAAAGGCACCGCCACGGCGATAGTGCAGAAGACACTTGCGTTTCTGATACTCTATATACTGGTGATACTCTTCGGAGGCATGGCCCTCTGTCTCATGGGTCTGGAAGTGCGCGACGGATTCTTTTGCGCATTGTCGGCCATCTCCAATACCGGACTCGGTACATCGAGCACCGGTCTGGCGGGAAATTATGCCGCTGTTCCTGACGGCGCAAAATGGCTGCTCTCATTCATCATGCTTGTGGGTCGTCTCGAAATATTCACCGTGCTGCTCGTATTCACTCCCGCATTCTGGAAACGCTGACCGACCATGGATAATGATCACATAGCCGATTTACTCATACGCAAGGATATAAAGCCTACGGCAAACAGACTGTTGGTTTACCGCACGCTTGAACGCGAGAACAGGCCTCTGTGTCTGTCGGACGTGGTGGACATACTCGGGACAATGGACAAATCGAGTGTGTTCCGTGTGCTGGCCACCTTTCTCGAGAAAGACATTGTGCATTCCATAGATGACGGCAGCGGGCGCCTCAAGTATGAGCTGTGCCGTTGCGAGCATCATTCGCTCGGCGACATGCATGCCCATTTCCTTTGCGAGGGTTGCGGCGAAATATTCTGCCTGGAGAGTATCGACCCCTCCGCAATTTCGCTTCCGGACGGTTTCGAGGCCCATTCGGCCAACTTTGTGCTGAAGGGATTGTGCTCCAAATGCTCCAGACGGCAGTGAAGCGGGAGGATCCGCCTCCCGTAAACATAAATAAGAGGTGCGTGGAGTAAAATGGATAAAAATTTGCGAGGCTACCTAAAAATTTGTAACTTTGGATTTCAAAAACCTTTGAATCTTGAAAAAGTCGAAATCGGATAATTCATACAACTGGGGCAGTCGGTTTTTTGACAGGCATCCTGTAATGGCTAATTTTCTGATAATAATCATAATAGCTGTTTTAGGGGTGTATGCCGTGTATCTTGCCATGGCTTTGTTTACCAAGCATGGCAGAAGCACGCAGGTGCCGGGAGTGGAGAAGATGACTTACAGTCAGGCTGTTCAGCTGTTGCATGATCATGGCTTCAGGGTGGATATCCGCGACTCTTTGTATCGCGACGACATCAAGCCGGGGCATGTCATCGAGCAGTTCCCCAAAGCAAAGTCAATAGTGAAGCCGGGCCGCAAGATATTTCTGTACATCAATGCCGTTCATCCCAAGGAGGTGATACTTGACGATGACAACCACCCGAACGAATATGCGCTGAGGGGAGAGTCTCACCGGTCGGCGCTCGCACGTCTTGAGGAACTCGGATTCAGGAATATACGCGTGGTGAAGGTGCTCGGCACGACCGACAGGGTTGTAAAGGTGATGGCCAATGGAAAGGCTGTCAGGAAGATGCAGAAGGTGCCGGTGACAGCATCGATGGTATTGGAGGTGTCTGACGGCCGTCTAAACGACTTGCAGGACTCTTTGCAGAATCTCGAATATCTGGACAATTACCGCAACAATCCTGAGGTTTACAGCGAACCGGAGGTAACGCAGTCGTCAGAGTCAGGCGAGTACACCGCACCGGAGCAGGAGGCGCCGGCGTCATCCGAGGAAGAAAGCGGAGAGTCACAGTATTTTTGACAGAAATAAATGTCACGCGAACAGAAGAAACCATGACACGCGAGGAAGAGTTGCAGCTGGAATATATCCGGCCCGTAGGTAGCATTGAAGATGCGAGGGACGATGCGGAATGTGTCGAACCGGACTTTGTGCTGTCGGACGGCAGAGAGCTTTTCGAGCATTTCCGGTTCGTGGCCGACAAAGGCCAGCAGCTGCTTCGTGTGGACAAATTTCTGACTGAACGACTGGAGCGCACCTCGCGCAACCGGGTGCAGCAGGCTGCGGAGGCAGGCTGCATAATCGTCAACGGCAAAGCTGTAAAGAGCAATTACCGGGTAAAGCCCGGCGATGCCGTGAGCGTGGTTATGGATCGTCCGCGATATGAGTTTGAAGTCGTCGCGGAGGATATTCCACTCGACATAGTGTACGAGGATGATACAGTGCTCGTTGTGAACAAGCCGGCGGGACTTGTGGTCCATCCGGGTCATGGCAACTGGACCGGAACACTGGTCAACGCGCTTGCATGGCATTTCAAGGGTAATCCGGACTATGACGTGAACGACCCGCGGCTCGGCCTGGTGCATCGCATTGACAAGGACACGAGCGGTCTGCTTGTAGTGGCGAAGACCCCGGAGGCAAAAACCATGCTCGGCCGACAGTTCTTCGAGAAGACAACACGCCGCGAATATGTGGCGCTTGTGTGGGGGGATTTTGCGGAAGACTCCGGGACAATTACCGGAAACATAGCGCGCAATCCGCGCAATGCGTTGCAGATGGCCGTGATGCAGGATCCGACTAAAGGAAAACATGCTGTTACACACTGGCAGGTTCTTGAGCGGTTCGGCTATGTAACTCTCGTTAAATGTGTGCTCGAGACCGGCCGCACGCACCAGATCAGGGTGCACATGCAGCATACTGGTCATCCCCTTTTCAACGACGAGCGGTACGGAGGGGACCGGATACTGAAGGGAAACACCTCCTCAAATTATAAGAAATTCATAGAAAACTGCTTCGCAGTCTGTCCCCGGCAGGCATTGCACGCCCGCACACTGGGCTTCACGCATCCAGACACCGGACGCCAGATGGATTTCGAGGCACCCGTGCCGGCTGACATGCAGGCCTTGACCGAGAAATGGCGCGTATATCGCGACGGAGCGGGAACAATTTAAAATACAGATGATTATGGAATCTAAACAGTATGATTTCAGTGATATCGCCCCTTATGACGACTCAATCTTCAAGGAGAAGATGGCCAGCCTGGTCGTAGATCCCGGCTTTCTTCACGCGGTGAATTATACAATGCCCAAGGAAGATGTCCCCGTGCTGCTCGATGAAATGAAGCAGATGGACAACAAGTATGATTTCCAGCATCAGATCATGTTCCCCTTTCTGGAGATGCTTGCCAAGACGACCACAGCCGGCATCTCGCTCGGAGGAGTGAAGTATTATAATCCAGGTATGAACTATACGTTCATCACCAATCACCGCGACATAGTGCTCGACGCCTCGTTTCTTGGGCTGGCTCTGCTCAGAAGGGATTTGCCCACACCGGAAGTGGCAATCGGAAACAATCTCCTCGTATTCGACTGGATCAATGATCTGGTGCGTCTCAACAAGTCCTTTATCGTGAAACGTAACACGGGGCTCCGCGAGGGGCTGATGGCGGCCAAGAAACTGTCGGCATATATCCACCATGCGATTCTCGAAAAGCAGGAGTCGGTGTGGATTGCCCAGCGCGAGGGGCGGGCCAAGGACAGCAGTGACCACACCCAGGAATCGCTCGTAAAGATGCTCGCCATCGCAGGAGAGGGTTCTTTCATGGAGAAGATAAAGGAGATAAACCTCATGCCGGTGTCGATCTCATACGAGTTTGATCCCAATGACTATCTTAAGGCTCGCGAGTTCCTGCTGCGACGTCGCAATCCGGATTTCAAAAAGTCGCAACGCGACGATCTCTTCAGCATGGAAACCGGTCTGCTCCAGTTCAAAGGTCGCGTACATTTCCAGATGACACCGCGCATCAACAACAAACTCGACGAAATCGGAGAGTTTGCCGACATCAACACCTCGGCCAAATATGTGGGCTGGGTAATTGACCAGGCCATCCATCGCAGCTATGAGATTTTCCCGGTGAACTATATCGCCTACGACATGCTGCACGGCACTACGCGTTTCAGCGGAAAATATTCGGAGCTTGAAAGAAAGGAGACCGAGGAATATTTTGAAAATCAGCTCAACAAGGTTGACGTGGAGAATGTCTCCGTCGAGGAGCGTAAGTTCATGCTCGACATGATGCTCACCATGTATGCGAATCCTCTCAAAAACAAATTGAAAACCATTCTCGGAGGGATGGAATGACATCCTTTTCAGATTGAATTATGAGAATACCCGTTCCGGCGCTTGTGTCGCTTTTTGTGATAAGTTTTCTTGTGGACTTCTATATCCGGATGGATCTGAAGTCATACAGTTCAGCCGACCGAAGGAAACTTTACACGCGGATATATGCAGCTTTGTCGGGGGCATGCTGGATCTTTCTGACAGTGATTGCCTGTCTGCCTCTCAGAGATGAGGCGAATGGCGTCACGACTGTGATGTGGATGCTGTTCAGCTACATCACAGTGTACCTGTCGAAAGCGATATATTGCATCTTCTCGCTGACCGGAAGGCTATTCTCGCCTCGCGGACACAGAAAGTTGAATTACGGTGTGATGGCCGGCATACCGATGTCGGTGATCTGCTTCATCACGATGTGGTGGGGTGTTGTCTTCACGCGGCATGAAATAGAAGTGAACAAGGTAGAGATAAGTTCTCCCAGGTTGCCGGCTGGTTTCGACGGCCTCCGTATCGTCCAGTTCAGCGATCTACATGTCGGCACCTGGGGCAACGACACTACTTTCGTAAGCGCGCTGGTTGATTCGATCAACTCCTGCCGTCCTGATCTGATTCTTTTCACCGGAGACATCGTGAACAGGCGTACCGAGGAACTGGAGCCGTTCTTGCCGGTGCTTTCGAGGCTGAATGCATCCCGGGGTGTCTTTTCCATACTCGGCAATCATGATTACGGCGACTATATCGACTGGAAGAATCCTGCGGATCGCGAGGCCAACAACAGAAAGCTTGCGGAATATCAGAAAATGATGGGCTGGACCCTGCTCAACAACGAGCACCGTTTTCTGCTTGCAGGTACGGATTCGATCGCATTGATAGGAGTGGAGAACTGGGGAGACCCTCCCTTCAAGTGTTACGGCCATCTCGAGAGGTCATATAAAGAGGGTGGCCTGGAGACGCTCAACGATTCCTGCTACAAAATACTACTTACCCACAATCCCGCGCATTGGGTAGAGGAAGTGGAACCGCAAACAAACATAGACCTGACACTTTCGGGGCATACCCATGCCATGCAAGCCATGGTGACGGTTGGCGACTGGAAATGGTCACCGGCTAAATGGCGCTACGATCTGTGGGGAGGACTTTATACAAACGGGGCTAATGTGCCGGAATATCTTTATGTCAATATCGGCGTCGGAGAAGTGGGGATCCCATCCCGTATCGGTGCGGTCCCGGAGGTTACTCTGATAACGTTGAGGCGCGGGGATAACCTGACTGTTCCCAAGGCGGAAAAATGACACGGCTATGAATCAGGGAGGAGTAGAATCGCACGAAAAGGAGGGAATGTATGAACGGCTGCATGAAGTGGTGATGAGTTTCGGATCGAACGAGCATCCGCGGCGCCGCAGCATAGAGGAAGCCATCGAGGCGATGCGGCTGGTGATGTCGGAATGCGAGGCATCCGACATCTACGAGACGCCGGAGATACATGGCCGCGGAGAACCTTACATGAACGCAGTGCTTTCGGGACGGACCGGCATGGAGCTGGAAACGCTGGAGCGCCTTACCAAGGAATATGAAACCGGAGCGGGCCGGGACGCGGCCGCAAGAAATGCGGGGCGTGTCCCGATAGACATAGATATAGTTATTTGGGACGGAACTGTGGTCCGCCCCAAAGATTACTCGCAGTCCTTCTTCAGAATAGGTTATAAGAGTGTATCCCTTAAAGTTTCAGCCCCTCATGGCTGCAGTTAGGCTTATTCTCTCACATAATGCGGCATTTCTGCGGGAAGGATGATAGAGAACTCCACAAGGCCGGCCACTTCGCCGTTCTCGCGCCATGCAGACTGATAGATGAGCTTGCGGACTCCTTTTTTCTCGATAGTATAGACATTCGACCCGCCTGTGGCGAGAAGGTCGCGTATTATGCCCCGGGAGCGCTCTCCGTGGCATGGTATCAGGTTTTTGCCGATAAGATTGCCATGCTTGCGGTAAAGTTCGCGAGAGGGCTCGTTCATATATACTATTGTTCCCTCACGGTCGCACACCGTGATTGCACAGTTCATATCCATTGCCCAATCGGGCACTCTTGCTTCCATTAGAGATATTTTTAGATTATATTGTAGATACAGTTAGCTGTTTATATGACTGCTGTCAGAATTTCTTCGCTCTGAAATAGAGAAATAATCCTATTGCGAGATAAATCACGTTCGGGATTTCCATGGCGATGAATGGTGTTGTAAGTCCAGACACGGCAAACGAGCTTGTCACGGTCGAGAAGAGTATATAGCTGAAGCTAAGCACAAGACCGATACCTATATTTATTCCCATACCGCCTTTTACTTTTTTTGCGGAGAGTGACAGGCCGATCAAGGTAAGGATGAATGCAGCGGCAGTAGAGGCATAACGCTTCTCTTTCTCTATCTCGAACTCCTTGATGTTGGCTACTCCGCGCCGCTTCTGCTTGTCGATGTAGGCGGAGAGCTGCGGTGTGGTGAAAGTTTCCTGGTCGTGCATGGAAATTAGGAAGTCACGTGGCTCGATTGGTATAACCGTGTCTTTTGAGTTTCCTTTTGTTATTTTCTCGGTCATGCCGTTGAAGTCACGGATCATGTAATCGTGCAGCATCCAGTGATACTGACGGGTGCTGTCGTAGGTGACCGTCTGAGCCGTAAGTCGCGAGACGAGTTGCTTGCCGTTGAATTTGTCCATCGAGAAACGGTACCCCATCTTGTTGGAATTCTCGAAGCGTCCGATATAAACGACAGTTCCGGGAGCCGCCATCATCTGGATGTCGATGCCGGTGGTGACGGCGCGGTTTTTCACATACTTGTTGGTGTACGCGATACGCTTGACGTTGGTTGGAGGAATCGCATAGTTGCTGAGCACGAAAGTAAGAGCGGCGATCACGGCGGCTCCTATCATGTAGGGCCGCATCAGGCGGTTGAAGCTCACGCCGCTCGACAGAATGGCGATTATCTCCGAATGGTCGGCAAGTTTGGTGGTGAAAAAAATCACCGAGATGAAAGTGAAGAGCGGAGAGAGCTGGTTGGCGAAATAGGGGAGGAACGAGGCGAAGTAATCGAATATGGTTTCCTTAAGCGGGGCGCTGAGGAACGCATCGAGTTTCTCGGTGATGTCGAACATCGAGATTACAGCCAAAATCAGCAAGGTCGCGAAGAAGTATGTCCCGAGGAATTTCTTCAGGATATAGATGTCGAGAGTCTTCAGCCCCACTTTGGACCAATCCGGCTTCTTGCGCTGCGGATCCGGTTTTTTACGTTCGGATTCCTGTTCGACTTCGACTTGGTCCCGTTTTTTGCGTCCTCGCAACAGACTGATCATAGGCGGCGTGTGACGTTGACCGTCATTTCCTCTTTCCACTGTTTGAAGTCCCCTTCTATGATATGCCGACGCGCTTCCTTGACAAGCCACAGATAGAAGGCGAGATTGTGGATCGACGCTATCTGCATTCCCAGGATCTCATGGCTGGTGAAAAGGTGGCGGAGATAAGCTTTCGAATACTCCTCGTCAACGCGGGAGGGCCCGCCGGGATCGAGCGCGGAGAAATCCTCCGCCCACTTTTTGTTTTTCAGATTTATGATACCGTTGCGGGTGAATATCATTCCGTTGCGGCCGTTGCGTGTAGGCATCACGCAGTCCATCATGTCGACTCCGCGGTCAATTGCCTCGAGGATGTTGGCCGGAGTCCCCACCCCCATGAGATAACGTGGTTTCTCTTTGGGAAGGATCTCGTTGACGATCTCGATCATCTCGTACATCTTTTCGGTGGGTTCACCGACGGCGAGACCGCCGATGGCGTTGCCGTCGGCACCGAGATCGGCGACAAATCTGGCAGATTCCCGGCGAAGGTCAGGGTAGACGCATCCCTGTACTATCGGGAAATATGCCTGATTGTAGCCATAAAGACCCTCTGTTTCCTGATAGCGCTTCCATCCTCTCTGCAGCCAGCGCAGGGTGAGCCCCAGCGAGTTCTTGGCGTATTCATAGTCGGCGGTTCCGGGAGGGCATTCGTCAAGAGCCATCATTATGTCGGCTCCTATCGTGCGTTCTATGTCGACCACTCCTTCCGGAGTGAAAAGATGTTTGCTCCCGTCGATATGGCTGCGGAACCAGGCTCCCTCTTCACGCAGTTTGCGGTTGGCGGCAAGGGAGAATACCTGAAAGCCGCCGGAATCGGTCAGAATCGGGCGGTCCCAGCTGTTGAACTTATGGAGTCCTCCAGCCTTGCGCAGCACATCGAGTCCCGGTCTGAGATAGAGGTGATATGTGTTTCCGAGTATGATCTTCGCATCGATATCCTCCTTAAGCTCATGGGCATGTACCGCCTTGACACTGCCGACGGTGCCTACGGGCATGAATATCGGGGTCGGGATACGGCCATGGTCTGTGGTTATCTCGCCGGCTCTCGCTTCCGAGCCTGGTGCGGTGGCATCTATCTTGAAATCCATTTTAAGGGAAGGTGTCTTGGTCTGTTTCGGAAAGCAAAATTACAAAAAAAAATCAAGATTTCAATTGACTTCACCGTAATATAATCGAACCTGAAGCGATGGATTCGGCTACTTTTACAAGACGCTGGTTGGATGAGCCGCGGAAAAGCAGGTCGGTGTCGCGTAATTCAGCCACGAAGGGGGAGTCGACCACAACCTCGGCTTTCCGGACAGCATCGAGTAGTTCGGGACGCGCCATAATCTCCTCCCATCTGAATCCGGTATATATCCAGACGGTGTGTCCTGTGGCGACAATGCTGTCGACCAGCCGCGCCACTTCCTCATGCTGGTACAGAGGGTCTCCTCCGGTGAGTGTGACGTCGAAATCCTCTTCGGTAATGATATCCGTCAGTTGACCGAGGCTCATCTCGCTGCCTCCTGCGAAGTCCCACGACTGTGGATTATGGCACCCCGGGCAGTGATGACCGCAGCCTGCGAAGTAGATGGAAGTCCTGAATCCGGGTCCATCCACGGTGGTGCCTCTGACTATGTCGAGGATTCTCATTGTTATTTGCCGGGTTATTTGCGGACCGGATGATTATTTATGGATCACGCGATCGTGAAGTTCGGCGAGTTTTCCTGAGTTCCACCGGTCGGTGGTGCCTACCAGATATCCGGTAATGCGCTGTATCGTCTCGAACCGGCTGCCGCATTTGGGGCAGAACTGCTGCTCCTTCTCGGCATTCTCGTAGCCGCAGCGGTGACAGCGGTTGCGGTTGTGGTTCACGGATCCGTAGCCCATGTTGTACTTGTCCATCAGGTCTACGATCTGCATTATCGATTCCTCATTGTGGGTGGCGTCTCCGTCGATCTCCACATAGAAGATATGTCCGCCGGCCGTCAGTTCGTGGTAGGGAGCCTCGACCTTTGCCTTATGTCGTGGCGAGCAGGGGTAATATACCGGAACATGGCTGGAGTTGGTGTAGTAGTCCTTGTCAGTGATTCCTGGAATTATGCCGAAAGTCTTGCGGTCTTTTCTGGTGAATTTACCTGCCAGCCCTTCGGCGGGGGTTGCCAGCACGGAATAGTTGTGCCGGTATGTCCCGGAGAACTCGTTGGCGCGGTTGCGGATGTGACCCACTATCTTGAGTCCGAGGGTCTGCGACTCCTCGCTTTCTCCATGGTGTTTCCCGGTGAGGGCTATGAGACACTCGGCAAGACCGATGAAGCCGATTCCGAGAGTCCCCTGGTTGATCACTTTCTCGATGGTGTCGTCTGGATCAAGACCATCGGAGCCGTTCCAGAGCGTCGACATCACGAGGGGGAACTGCTTGGCGAGAGCGGTTTTCTGGAAATTGAAACGCTCTTCGAGCTGCAGGGCGGTTATGTCGAGCACTTCATCGAGTTTCTCGAAGAACCGGCGGATGCGCTCTTCGGGATCTTTGACTGGCATTACCTCGATGGCGAGGCGCACGATGTTGACCGTGGTGAAGGAGAGATTTCCGCGTCCCACCGATGTCTTTTCGCCGAATCTGTTCTCGAAGACGCGAGTGCGGCATCCCATCGTAGCCACTTCGTGCATGTATCGCCTGGGGTCGTCGGGACACCATTCGGGGCTTTGATTGAAAGTCGCGTCGAGATTGAGAAAGTTAGGGAAGAATCTGCGTGCCGTGACCTTGCAGGCGAGCCGGTACAGGTCGTGGTTGCGGTCTTCCGGCAAATAGCTTACGCCGCGTTTCTTTTTCCATATCTGGATGGGGAAGATGGCGGTTGCGCCGTTGCCCACGCCTTCGTAGGTGGAGTTGAGCAACTCGCGGATCACGCATCGGCCTTCAGCTGAGGTATCGGTGCCGTAATTAATTGAGGAAAACACCACCTGATTGCCGCCTCGGGAATGGATGGTGTTCATATTGTGGATGAAAGCCTCCATGGCCTGGTGCACACGGTCCACAGTCTTGTTTACGGCATGTTGCTTAAGGCGCTCTTTCCCGTCGAGTCCCGCGAGATCGCGCTTGAGGTAGTCCTCCAGTTCGCAGTCATACAGATTCGATAGATCGTTGCCTGTCAGAGCCTCTATGTTCTTCAGCTCCTCCACAAACGTTTTACGTACGAATGGAGCGAGATAGAAGTCGAAAGCCGGAATCGCCTGGCCGCCATGCATCTCGTTCTGGGCTGTCTCGAGAGAGATGCATGCAATCACGCTTGCTGTCTCTATTCGTTTTGCCGGTCTCGACTCGCCGTGACCGGCCACAAATCCGCGCTCAAGAATCCTGTCGAGCGGATGCTGCACGCATGTCAGACTCTTGGTGGGATAATAATCCTTGTCGTGGATATGGATATAATTGTTCTTTACAGCCTGTTTCACCTCGGCGGAGAGAAGATAGTCGTCGACGAACGGTTTGGTGGTCTCGCTCGCGAATTTCATCATCATGCCTGCCGGAGAGTCGGTGTTCATGTTGGCGTTCTCGCGGGTGATGTCGTTGTTTTTAGCCTCGATGATTTCGAGAAACATGTCGCGGGTCTTGGCCCGGCGGGCAATGGAGCGCTGGTCGCGGTAGGCGATGTAGCGGCGTGCCACATCCTTGCGCGAGGAGTTCATCAGTTCATCCTCCACGCGGTCCTGGATTTCTTCGACGGTCATCCGGTCGCGTCCTCCCATGCCTATGCGGTCGGCGATTTTCTGAATCAAGGTCTCGTCCTCGCCCATCTCGGTAGTGAGCATGGCTTTGCGGATTGCTGCCTTGATCTTTTCCTCGTTGTATCCGACCACGCGGCCATCACGTTTCTCTACAAGCTGTATCATGTTAAGGTGTATTTTTCCGTTTGCGAAATTCTCTGCAAATTTAGAAATAATTCTCTGTCTTTGCAAAGATTTAATGTAAAATTGTCGCAAAAGTTTTCTAAAACGGAAAACTTTTGCGGCTGGTATAAACATTAAAATTCTGATAATATGGACTTTAAGAATTGATTTTGGACAACTTTTCAGCACATTCGGTTTTTGTAATCTTTGTAGGTGAAATTTCTCAGCAGTATTGGATCGCCGGTTTCTGGCTGCCACCAGATGGAGGGATGTTGTATGCCGTTGAACATATTTGTCTTGACAGTGGTATAGTGGTTCATGTCGAGCAGGGTGAGGCGGTCGCCTGGACGGAGGGGTTCGGCGAACTTCCAGTCGCCTGTGAAATCTCCGCTCAGACATGAGTTTCCTCCGAGACGGTATGATATTCCCTCAGCGTTGTCGGGGAGTGCCTCGGCAATGGCGGGACGGTATGGCATTTCGAGGCAGTCGGGCATGTGGCAGGCGAAGGATGCATCGATGATCGCGGTACGGATGCCCGCGTCCTCTACCACATCGAGCACCTCGGTCACAAGGTCGCCGGTCTGCCATGTGAATGCGCTGCCCGGCTCGATGATAATCTCCAGACCGGGATATTCATCATGGAGAGCTTTGACAAGGCTTGTCAGGTGTCCGGTGTCGTAATCCTTACGTGTGATCAGATGTCCGCCTCCCATGTTGAGCCATTTAAGTCCAGGAATCAGATGTCCGTAACTCTTTTTAAACGCGTCCAGCACCTTCTTGAGGTCATGGCTGTCCGATTCGCAGAGGGCGTGAAAATGAAGGCCCTCTATTCCTTCAGGAAGTCCGTCGCGGAGGTTTTCGGGTTTTTCGCCAAAGCGCGATCCCGGCACGCACGGATTGTAGATGTCGGTCTCGATCACGCTGCAATGAGGATTCACGCGCAGGCCGGCCGATACCTTGCGTTCCGACGCATGCATCAGTGGGTAAAACCTGCGGAACTGGGCGAGGGAATTGAAAGTGATGTGGCTGCAGCCATCCAGAAATTCGGGGAAAGACTCGTCGGTATAGACGGGGCAGTAGGCATGCACGTCATTGCCGAGATATTCGAGAGAGAGTTTCATCTCGTTGAGAGAGCTTGCTGTAGAGCCTCTGAAATACTCTCCGATCACATTGAATGTCTTCCAGAGCGCGTTTGCCTTGAACGCCATTATGATCTTCAGGTCGCAGGCTTCGGAAACGCTTTTCAGCTTTTCCATATTTTTCCGCAGTCTGTCTTCGTAAACTATGTAGTATGGTGTAGGTATATTCATGACTGTAATATTCTCATGATTCCAATATGTTGAACCGGGCATATTTCAGCATCAGTTTTCTTATGCCCATCACTCCGAAATCGACAGAGATGCTGTCCTCTCCCGAAATGGAGCCGAGCGAGAGGATGATGCCGATTCCGAATTTGCCATGTTCGATTTTAACTCCGGCAGCCAGCTCATCTTTGGTATGCTGTGCCACTATTCCGGCAGGAGCGGCTCCGGAGACTTTCCGGAGGCCTGGGCGTGGGGCATTGACAATCGGATTTGTCCCGGTGTGCTGGTGTGCGGAGGTTTCATGGAAACTGTGGAGGGGTATGTTTTCCGGCGGAGAGAGTCTCTTTTCCCGGGGGGAGTCATCGGAATCGGCAAACTTCAGATATTTCGGATTAATATCGGCGATAAACCTCGAGGGGTTCATCATTTTTATCTGTCCGTTCCTGAAGCGGGACTTGGCGTAGGTCATCACACAGCTCTCTTTAGCCCTGGTGATGGCCACATACAGGAGTCGCCGCTCCTCCTCGATGTCGGCGAGCGATGACATGGCCATGGAGGATGGGAACAGCTCCTCTTCCACACCGACAATATAGACATGTTTGAATTCAAGTCCTTTGGCTGCATGGGCTGTCATCAGGGTCACGCGCTTTTCATCGTCTTTATCTTTCTCATCCTGATCGGTGGCGAGTTGCACCTCCGACAGAAAGTCGGTCATTTTAACATTGCTGTCACCCTCTTCGAGACGTATGTCGACGAATTCCTTCAGGCCGGCAAGCATTTCGGAGAGGTTTTCCTGCCTCGATATACTTTCCGGTGTGTTGTCGTGCGCTAAGACAAGGAGAATTCCTGTGCGGTTGAAGATGAGCTGACCGAGTTCGTAGGCATTCGATTTTCCGTCATCACCGATGAAATCGGAGATCATGTCGTGGAACGCGTTCAGCTTCTTCATGGTCCCGGAGTTGACTGGCAGTTTGTATTTGTCCGGGTTGTCAAGTATCTGCCACATGCTCACATCCGCATCCGACGCTGCCGACTGCAGTTTCTTGAGTGTGGTCTCGCCGATTCCTCTGGCGGGATAATTGATGATGCGGCGCAGTGCCTCGTCGTCGTCGGGATTGATGGTAAGCCGGAAATAGGCGAGGGCATCCTTCACCTCCTTGCGCTGGTAGAAAGCTGTTCCTCCGACTATCCGGTAGTTTATGTTCCGTTTTCGCAGGGCCTCCTCTATCACGCGGCTTTGCGCGTTGGTGCGGTATAGCACGGCATAGTCCTCGTATGAGTCATGTTCCGACAGCTTCCTGGCATTTATCCTGTTGGCAACCACGTAAGCCTCCTCGATGTCGCTGTATGTGGAAATTATCTCCACCGGCGATCCTGATTCGTTCTCGCTGTACACTTCCTTGTGAAGCTGGCGGGTATTGGCGGAGATGAGACTGCCTGCGGCATTGACTATATTCTTTGTCGAGCGGTAGTTCCGTTCGAGTTTGAATGTTTGCAGGCCCGGATATACCTTTTCGAGGGATATGATGTTGGAAATGTTGGCGCCTCTGAATGAATAGATGCTCTGCGCGTCGTCACCTACCACACACAACATGTTTTTCGGTCTTGAAATCTGGGATACAATGAGGTGCTGTGCGAAATTGGTATCCTGATACTCGTCGACAAGGATGTACCGGAACTGTTCGCGGTAATAGTCGCGGACATCCTCATTATCCTTCAGCAGGATATTTGTATAGAAGAGAATATCGTCGAAGTCCATCGCGTTGGCCGCCTTGCAGCGCTGGCAGTACATTTCGAAGATGCGGGAAGTCATGGCGCGGCGAGCCTTCCGGTCCTGATCGCCATAGTTCGCGGCATATTGTTCCGGGGTCATCATCGCATTCTTGGCATTGGAAATGGTGGAGGCGATAGAGGATGCCTTGTACAATTTGTCATCGAGGGCAAGTTCCCTGATTATAAGCTTTATAAGCGATTTTGTATCGGCGGCGTCATAAATGGTGAATCCGCTTTTGAATCCGATACGGTCGGCATGCCGGCGCAGCATTCTGAGGAAAATGGAGTGGAAAGTACCCATCCAGAGCCGTGAGGCCGTATGATGGCCGACAAGGGGCGCGATACGGTTTTTCATCTCGCGGGCAGCCTTGTTGGTGAAGGTGAGGGCGAGGATCCGGTCCGGGGATAGTCCGTGACGCAGCAGATGCACAACCTTGTAGGTCAGTACGCGAGTCTTTCCCGATCCGGCACCGGCTATCACCAGCGACGGGCCTTCGCAATATTCCACCGCGGCACGCTGCTGCGGATTGAGAGAGTCGAGATAATTGTAATCCGGAGATTCCAAGCTTATTCGGTTTTATACGGTTTTATTCTTAATCAGGGGCTTATTCGGATCTGGATTTGTTCAGGGACGTATAGTCCGGTATTTCCGGTATGAAATGGTATGTGCCGGAGTTGTAGTCTATTACGCAGCAATAATGGTTTATGCCGTTGGAAACCACAAGGTAGTCGGCATGCAGGGCGACGTTGTAGCGCACTATCTGGTCGAATACCGCCTGGTTAACCGCAACGTCCGGAGCCTTGTATTCCACGATGACCACAGGTTTGCCATCCTTGCCGAAAATCACCGTGTCGCACCGTTTGCGTGTCCCGTTGACATCGATACCGATTTCGTTGGCCATCAGCGATGCTGGATAATGCTTTGCGTCACGGAGCCATGCCGTGAAGTGCTGGCGCACGAATTCCTCGGGGGTGAGCGTCACATATTTGTCCCGGAGAGGGTCGAACGTCTTGATGGTTCCATCCTCCTCCCTGAGACGCAGCGGTACTGCCGGCAGATTCAGGCGCGGAAAAGGATTCTCTTTCATCTTTCATTTATAAGGCGCGTATGCCCCGTTGTAATCGGGGTCGAAAACAGTATTTAGCAGATCTGCGAGTCTTAATCCCCCTTTTAGAAGCTGCTGTTCGATCACGGGAGTCCACTCCGCTATATAATTATATTCTATATTGGTGTCGACCGGTGTGGTCTCATAGATTTTCTTTGCGATACAGTATGTTTCCTCGCCCCATTTGTCGGCATTGTTCAGACTGAGGATTTCGGCGGTTTCTTCCGGAGTTGCGCGGTCAATCTGCTGTTGCCATTCCGTATAGCTCCACTTGTGCCCGGACTCGAGAATGCGGCTGTCCCACACGCTGTGGAGGTTCGCCTGGTTTTTGAAAAACCTGACATTTACCCTGTTCCCGCCGAGATCGCTGCGACGGCCAAGATGCATGGGCTGGTGGATGTCGCCGACAAGATGGACCACAATCTTGAGCGCGAGAGACTTCGCTGAGTCTGTCGCTTCAGGATCGCGGAGTATTTCGGTCTGTTCGTTGATGGCCCGGACCACATCGCCTTTCGGCTCCTTACAGGCGCTGCGGAAGGTCTCGTCGGCGTCCACATTTTTGTAGTGCCAGGTCTTTGTGAAGGCATATTCCGGCGTGTGCGATGCGTTGTCAAGCCAGTTGGAGTGGTAGACGATCGATTTCCCGCCGATGAGATTACCGGCTTTTTCGCGGGCAACCGGTGTGAGATGGTTTTCCGCTATGAATGCCACAGTATCATGTCCTTTCTGTCCCCATGGGAAGGCCGGGAGTGCGGTCAGAGCCATGACTGCAATTGTGAGACTGTATGATTTCTGTTTCATTACTGCAAATTTTTTACAAATATAGTCAAAATTTTTGGTAACTTTGTAGCCTTAAACCGTGAACTGACCATGACCATGGAAAAAAACATAGAGGAGAAGAAGGACAATACGGGATGCGGCGACGGGGAGGTATCTTTCCGCCGCAAGCCGGAATGGCTGAAAATAAGACTCCCCAAGGGATTCAAGACCAAGCAGGTGATAAGTCTGCTGAACGACAATCATCTTCACACTATATGCTCGAGCGGCATGTGTCCGAACCGGGCGGAATGCTGGGGTGCGGGTACGGCCACTTTTATGATCGGTGGCAATATATGCACGCGGGGATGCCGGTTCTGCAACGTGGCAACGGGACGTCCCGGCCCGCTTGACCGCAAGGAGATTGAAGACATCGCCGAGAGTATCCGGGCTCTTAAACTTCGTCATGTGGTGATCACTTCGGTTGATCGTGACGATCTTCCGGATCTTGGTGCCGGGCATTGGGCCGATACAATAAGGACCATCAGGAGGGAATGTCCCGGTGTGACCATGGAGGTGCTCATACCTGACTTTCAGGGACGCACGGAGTTACTTGACATGATTATCGCGGAGGGTCCGGAAATAATATCGCATAATATGGAGACGGTGCGCCGCCTTACGCCGGATGTCCGCAGCCGCGCCACATACGACTGTTCGCTCGGTGTGCTCCGATACCTTGCCGGAAAGGGAGTGCGTACCAAGTCGGGAATAATGCTCGGGCTTGGCGAGAGGCGCGAGGAGATATTGCAGACGATGGACGACCTGATCGATGCCGGCTGCTCGGTGATGACTGTAGGCCAGTATCTGCAGCCCACCAAGAACCATTACCGGGTGCGCGAGTACGTACATCCCGACACATTCGCCGAATATGCGCGTATAGGCCGCGAAAAGGGATTCCGGCATATAGAGAGCGCTCCGATGGTACGCTCGAGTTATCACGCTGAAAAACATCTGCATTGACATGAGTCCGATAGTGGAAGACTGGGGCCGCGTTCCATACAGGGAGGCATGGGAGAGGCAGAAGGAAATTTTCGGCGCGCTGATAGATGACCGCGGAACTGTCGTTCCATCGGTTACGGAACGGGTGGCGCTCGTCGAACATGATCCGGTGTATACTCTCGGATTTCATGGCGATGCCGGTAATCTCCTTGCCTCCCGGGAGAGATTGAGCCGGCTGGGCGCGGAGTGCATCCGCATCGAGAGGGGAGGAGACATCACATACCATGGTCCCGGACAGCTTGTGGTTTATCCGATGCTCAACATCGTGCGGAGGGGACTCGGTGTCAAGAAATATATCGAGTTGCTCGAGGGGGCGGTGACCGAGCTTCTTAAGGCTTACGGTATAGAATCCTCAAGCAACGGTGACGCAATCGGAGTATGGCTGGACTGGGGGATGACGACAGCGCGTAAGATTTGTGCCATCGGAGTGAAGGTGAGTCACGGAATAACCATGCATGGGTTAGCCCTGAATGTCACCACGGACCTGAACGCCTTTTCGGAAATCAATCCCTGCGGATTCACCGACAAAGGCGTGACAAGCATCGCCAGAGAATTGGGTTCGTATTCACCCTCTCTCTTTGCCGAGGTCAAAACTCGTTTCGCCGAAATCCTCACCCGTCGGTTGGGATAACGGCATAGGAAATCATCACTCGCCGGTCAGAATGATCTGATACAGTAGCAGGTCGTACGTGCGGCCGGCTATACGGAGCCAGTCGGACAGGAGTCCGCAGCGGTTGTAACCGGCTTTCTCGAACATGCGGATGCTCGCGTGGTTCACCGACGCGACTTTGGCAAGCAGCGTGCGGATGTTCAGTACATCATGCGCATATTTCCCGATAAGGGAGACTGCCTGCGATCCGTAGCCTTTGTCTCTGAAAGGAGGCAGGACATAGACTCCGATCTGTGCGCTGCTGTTTACGGCCGAGATCCCGAAGAGGTCCACCAGACCTATGTTTTCATATCCCGGATAATTTTCATATTCCAGGAAATTATCGGTGTTCCTCTCTCTTGCGGAAGGATCGCGACGTAGCATCAGCACCATTCTCAACTGTCCTGAAGCAAAAGGTTCCGGAGAGTATTCTTTCACAAAGTGTTCGATCTGGCGCAACGAGCATGGCGCCTGCATGCCGTTGTACAGCCATTGCGAGGAGTCATGTTCCACTTCCCAGCAGAACATCACGTCCTGACTTTCAAGAGCTCTGATTGCCAGATCCTCGCTTTCCAGATATTTGTTGGCGGCCCTATATGCGTCAGTCTTCATTGCTGTTGAATGGAGTCCGGTTCAGTATTGAGCGTCCGAGAGTTAGCTCATCGGTATATTCCAGTTCGTTTCCGATACTCAGTCCTCTGGCGAGAACGGTGACGCTCACCGGCATTCCGGAGAGTTTGCGGTAGATATAGAAACTGGTGGTGTCACCCTCCATTGTAGGGCTGAGGGCGAGAATCACCTCCTTGACATCTTCTTCACGGACCCTGCGGACGAGGCTGTCGATTTCAAGGTCGGACGGAGATATGCCGTCAAGGGGGGAAATGAGGCCTCCCAGCACGTGGTAGACGCCCCGGTGTTCGTGGGTGCCCTCGATGGTGATGACATCCTTCACATTCTCCACCACACATACGGTCTGACGGTCGCGGCGGCTGTCGGCGCAGATGGGGCAGATGTCGCTCTCGGAGATATTGTGGCATATACGGCAATAGCTGATGCCGTTGCGGAGGTCGATGATGGACGTTCCGAGCGCAATTGCGGTCTCAGGTTCCTTGCGCAGAAGATGAAGCGCAAGGCGAAGAGCGGTCTTGCGACCTATTCCGGGCAGTTTCGCAAGTTCGGCGACAGCTGCATCGAGTAGTGATGAATTCAGGGAGGTTTCCATAAGCGGGTGCAAATTTAATCATTCTTATCCAAATTTTAAAGTTCCGCACTAATTTACGGCGAGATTTGCCGTTACTATATGAGAAAGTCCCCTCCATAATATTTAGACAACGGGACTGGCCGGAATCCCGGTCAAAGGAAAGAAATACATCTGAAATGATTGACTATATAAACGGATATCCTGCAGAAGTAACCCCGACATACGCGGTGTTGGATTGCAACGGTCTCGGTTATGAAATAAATATAACGCTGATAGACTATCCTGAAATATCTACGTCGGAGAAAGTAAAACTTTTTATCCATGAGTCCATCAGGGAGGACGCCCATCTGCTGTTCGGTTTTCTGACCAGGCGGAGCCGGGAACTGTTCCGGCTGCTGATCGGTGTGAGCGGCGTCGGCCCCAACACCGCGCGACTGATTCTATCCTCTCTGACGACCGATCAGCTTGAAAGCGCGATAGCGTCAGGACATGACGCGGCGCTGAAAGCAGTGAAGGGAATAGGAGGCAAGACGGCCCAGCGGATCATAGTAGACCTTAAAGATAAAATAAAGGCTTCGGAACAGGCGTTTATTACAAGTATGCCTGCCGGAGAATCGTTCGATGATTCAGTAGCCGCATTGGTGATGCTCGGTTTCAGTTCAATGCAAAGCCGGAAGGTGTTGCAGAAGATATTCTCTGAAACGCCCGGCATCGCTACCGAAGCAGCCATCAGGCAGGCTCTCACGATGCTCTGATAAGAGTCAGAAACAATAATAGGAACGCCCATATTCCACTGATGAGGATAAAGAGGAACAACATAGCGAAAATATGTGTGTCGGCGGCGGTGTTCACTACCGTTTTGCTTGTCACGCTTCTCGCCCGTCCGCAATATTACAAGAGCGAGCTGGCTCCACCTCCTCCCTCCGCGCCGGACTATCCGTCACCCACTTATCAGCCCGGCGACTCGGTAGTGTTGCCGGCACGGGTGCAGCCCACCATCCCCGAATCATACGAGGACTATCTTCCCTCTGAATATGCCGCAGACCTGCGTACGCCGTCCAATATCAAGACCGAAGCCGTCTATGATCCCGAGGCCGGTGTCTATGTGCTGCACACCACCGTCGGCGGAAAGGATATCGTGACTCCGTACATGATGACTGCCGAGGAGTACAACAACATGGTGATGCGCAAGGACATGTTCGGATATTTTAAGGAACGTAACGCCGACAGCTACGAGAAGAAGGATAAGGAGCCCTTCAATATCTTCGACATGAATTTCTCGCTCGGCCCGCTTGAGAAAGTGTTCGGTCCCGGTGGGGTGCGTCTGCAGACACAGGGATCGATACAGCTCTCAGCCGGAATCAAGAGCAACAAGACCGACAATCCGGCTCTTTCGCTGAAGAACCGCAGAAAGACATATTTTGACTTCGATCAGAAAATCCAGGCCACCATCAATGCTTCGGTCGGCGACAAGCTGAAGTTCAACATGAACTACAACACCGACGCCACATTCTCGTTCGATTCCCAGAATCTTAAACTCAACTATGAGGGTAAGGAGGATGAGATTATCAAGAACTTGGAGGCCGGTAATGTCAGCATGACCACCGGGTCGAGTCTGATCCGCGGCGGAACCGCACTGTTCGGTTTCAAGACAAAGCTGCAGTTCGGCAAGCTCACCCTTACTGGTCTGGTGTCGCAGCAGAACTCGGAATCGAAGACTGTTTCCACCCAGGGAGGTGTGCAGAGCACGAAATTCAACATCAAGGCCGACAACTACGATGCCAACCGTCATTTCTTCCTTGCCCAGTATTTCTACGAGAATTACGACAGGTTCTGCGACAAGCTGCCGCATGTCACCTCAGGCATAAAAATCACGCGTATAGAGGTCTGGATCACCAACAAGAACGGCAACTACAATGAGTCGCGCAACTTCGTCGGATTCATGGACCTCGGCGAGAACAAGAATCTCGCGAGCAACTACTGGGCTCCCAATCCGAGCTTCGACAACCCCTCCAACCAGAGCAATGACCTTCTGACAGTGATGAAGGAGGAATATCCCGGCGCCCGCAACATCAACAATGTTACGCAGGTGCTGGAGCCTCTGCGTGCATGGGGCATAGAGGGCGGCAGGGACTTTGAGAAAGTGGAGAGTGCGCGGCTTCTCCGCTCAAGTGAGTACACGCTCAATTCGGAATTGGGATACATTTCGCTGAAGTCCGCGTTGAATACCGACGAGGTGCTTGCAGTGGCTTACGAATACACTTACAACGGCAAGGTATATCAGGTAGGAGAGTTCTCGAGCGACATCACTTCGACCGACGAGTCGCTATACCTGAAAATGCTCCGCAGTACTACCGTCTCGCCCCGTCTGCCGATGTGGCGGCTGATGATGAAGAACGTTTATTCTCTCGGGGCATATCAGCTTCAGAGCAAGAATTTCAAGCTCAATATCAAATACCTCAGCGATACCACCGGCGTGGAGATAAACTATCTTCCGGTGGGATCAATAGCAAACCAGCCCTTGTTGCAGGTGATGCATCTCGACCGTATCGACTCCAATCAGGAATCTAATTCCGACGGATTTTTCGACTATATCGAGGGCTTTACCGTCCAGTCGAGCAATGGCAAGATCATATTCCCGGTGGCTGAACCTTTCGGCCGGCATCTCGCCCGGAAAATCGGAGATCCCGCCATCGCCAAGGATTATGTCTATAACGAGCTTTACGACTCCACTCTCGTGGTGGCACGCCAGTTCGCCGACAAGAACAAGTTCTCGCTCAGCGGAGAATATCAGGCATCCGGCGGAGCCACAATCAGGCTCAACGCCATGAATGTTCCGAGAGGGTCGGTGGTGGTTATGGCCGGTGGCGTTGTGCTCACCGAGAACAGTGACTATACAGTGGATTATTCCATGGGTATCGTCACCATCACCAACCAAAGCATCATTGATTCGGGTACCAATGTCAGTGTCACTCTGGAGAATCAGTCTCTGTTCTCTCTCCAGAGAAAGACCCTCCTCGGACTCGACGCGCAGTATAAGTTCAACAAAGACTTCTCTCTCGGAGGTACGATTCTGCATTTCTCCGAGAAATCGTTAACAGAAAAGGTGAATCTCGGCGACGAGGTCATCAACAACACCATGTGGGGTCTCAACATGTCCTTCCGCAAGGACTTCATGTGGCTCACAAATCTGGTAAACAAAATCCCGACGGTCAACGCCACAGCACCATCCACATTCAATGTCAACGCCGAATTCGCACAGCTGATTCCGGCCAGGCAGAAGAGCGGCAGCGCGAAGGGATCGAGTTATGTCGATGACTTCGAGGCCACGCAGACCGGAATAGACCTCCGCTCTCCTTACGCATGGTTCCTCGCCTCCACACCATACGACAACGGCGCAGACGCACTTTTCCCGGAAGCCGCCCTCAGCAATAATGTGGATTACGGAAAGAACCGCGCTCTCCTCGCATGGTATTATATCGACAGGCAGTGGACACAGCGCAACTCCACAATGCTTCCCGGTTATCTCAAGAACGATCCGCACCAGATGTCGAACCCATACGTCCGTGAGATTACCGTGAACGAACTGTATCCTTACAGAGACCCTGCGTACGGCGAGGCCAACTGGATACAGACGCTCAACCTGTCATATTATCCAAGGGAGAGGGGACCATATAACCTCGATGCCGACAATATCGACAGCGATGGAAATCTGCTGAATCCGGAAAAACGGTGGGGAGGTATAATGAGGAAGATGGACAACTCCAACTTCGAGAACTCGAACGTGGAGTATATACAGTTCTGGCTGCTCGACCCCTTCCTTGATCCTGACAACAAGAATACGGAAGGGGGTGATCTTTATTTCAATTTCGGAGAGATTTCGGAGGACATACTCAAGGACGGAATGAAGAGCTATGAGAACGGAATGCCGGTCGACGGCAATGAGGAGTGGCTCACATCGACGGTGTGGGGGCGCGTGTCCCGTCAGAATTCACTGACATACGCGTTTGAGAACACCAGCGACGCGCGTCTGCTTCAGGACGTGGGTCTCGACGGACTTTCCAACGACGACGAGTATAAGTTTGACTCATATAAGGAATATCTCGACAAGCTGAAGGCCAAGTTGCCGGCCTCGACCATAGCCGCCATGCAGGATGATCCTTTTTCGGCGATGAACGATCCGGCAGGTGACAATTACCACTTCTACCGGAGCAACTGGTACGATGAACACCGTATCGGAATCCTCGACCGATACAAGAGATACAACGGTGTCGAGGGGAACTCCCTTTCTCCCGACCAGAGTTCTAATCCGCAGTATCAGTCAGCACGCGCCGTTCCCGATGTGGAGGATATCAATCAGGACAACACTCTCAACGAGTACGAGCGTTACTTCCAGTACAAGGTGTCGATACGTCCGGAGGATCTTGAGGTAGGTAAAAACTACATAACCGACAAGCAGGTTTCCGAAGTGTCCACTCCCGAAGGAAGTCAGACTGCCGTGTGGTATCAGTTCAAGATTCCGTTGAGCGCCCCGGACAAGGTGGTGGGGGGAATAACCGACTTTTCCACTATAAGATTCGCGCGTATGTTCATGACGGGATTCAAGGAAGTGACACACCTTCGATTTGCCACTCTTGAACTTGTGCGGGGGGAATGGCGCGACTATAAGTTCAATCTGAATACACGCAACGACTCGCCGGCGGAAGGTGAACTCGATATGACCGTCGTAAACATCGAGGAGAATGCCGGTCGCACTCCGGTCAATTACATACTGCCTCCGGGTGTGGACCGTATCCAGGATCCGGGAGCCGCACAGGCGACCCAGCTTAACGAGCAGTCTCTCTCGCTCACGGTAAAGGGACTCCAGCCGGGTGATGCCCGTGGCGTCTACAAGAATACGCAGATGGACATGCGCATCTACAAACGTCTGCAGATGTGGACGCATGCAGAGGCTCTCATCGACAATAAAACCGACCTTAAAAACGGCGACCTGGCCATGTTCATCCGTCTCGGCTCAGATGTGAAGAACAACTATTACGAGTATGAGATACCTCTTGACCTTACGCCTCCTGGCCACTACAACAACTTCAACAGCCATGACCGCACCATGGTCTGGCCGCTGAACAACCGACTCGACATACCGCTCGACGTATTTACAACGCTCAAGACCGAACGTAACCGCGAGAAGAGCGCGGGAACCGAAGGGGTGGGGTACAACGTGCTCTATTACTCGCAGGATTCCGAAAATCCGCGTAATCTGGTCTCCGTGCTTGGAAACCCGAGTCTCAGCGATGTGCGTGTCATGCTCATCGGTATCCGAAACAGATCGAGCAGCGTTAAGGAGGGCACCATCTGGATAAATGAATTGAAGGTGACGGATTTCAATGAGTCCGGAGGATGGGCGCTGAACGCCAGTGCCGGTCTTTCGGTCAGTGACCTCGCCATGGTCAATTTATCAATGCACCGAGAAACAGATGGCTTCGGAAATGTGGACCAGGGTCTTTCGCAGCGCCGTCTCGACACTTACGACCAATATAATGTCGTTGTGCAGGGCGATCTCGGAAAATTCCTGCCTGAGAAGGCAAAACTCAATGCCCCTGTCTATTTCTCCACCTCGCAGGAGAAAATCACACCGAAGTATAATCCGCTCGATCAGGATATCCTGCTTGAGGATGCTCTCGATGCGGTCGCCACCAGACATGAGAGGGATTCGATAAAGAGTTTCGCGATTTCCACTAAGAGAACCGAGAGCCTTTCGATATCGAATTTCCGTTTCAACGTGCAGAGCAAAACCCCGATGCCGTGGGATCCGGCGAATTTCACACTGACTTTCTCCTATAACAAACAGAAGAATATCGATCCCACCACGGAGTATGAGAATACCAATGATTACCGCGGCTCTTTCCAGTATGCCTACACTCCATACATTAAGGCGTGGAAACCGTTCAAATTCATCAAAGGAAAGGGAAAGACGGCCAAATTTTTCAAAGACTGGGAGATAAACTGGCTCTTCAATAATCTGACCTTCTACACCTCGATGCACCGCAACTATTATGAGATGCAGACCCGTTCGGAAGTAGATGTCAATTTCCAGTTGCCGGTTCAGGTAAGCAAGAATTTCACATGGGACCGTCAGCTTTCAATCACCTGGAATCTGATAAAATCGCTGTCGCTTTCATTCTCGAGCAACACCACGGCAAGGATTGAGGAAACGATCGGAGCGGTGAACCGCAAGCTGTTTCCCGACGAATACCGTGACTGGAAAGATACGGTCCTCTCTTCCCTGCGCAATTTCGGTACCCCCTGGAACTATAACCAGACTTTCACCGGTACTTACCGGGCGCCTTTCAATAAGATCGGTTTCCTCGACTATCTCACCGGCTCCGTCACATATAATTCGGTATACCGATGGGACAAAGGTGCTACCGTCGAAGACATGTATCTGGGCAATTCGATTCAGAACCAGTCATCGTGGAACGCTGACGCGCGTCTCAATTTCGAGACTCTTTTCAACAAATCCAAATATCTGCAGAGAATCAACAAACGGTTCTCTTCCTCCAGTTCAGCGCGAGGCAACAATAATCGCGGGCGCATCGGGCGCGATAAGAATTCCAAAGATGTCGGTGGTGACAGGAATGCGCGCGATAAGGAAAAGAATCCGAAAGCCAAGAAATTCGAGCGTGCCATAACGCTGTCGCCCGATTCGGCCACAGTGGTGAAACATAATCTCAACAATAAGAGAATCAGACTTTCTGCTACAGAAAACGACAAGCCTGCGCGCGTGAACTATAAGGTGGTGGACGCAAACACCATTCAGATCACCGACACTGGAAGCCGCCAGCTTAAGCTTGTGATACGCGAGGAGATCAAAGAACAGAAGTCCAATTTCGGTTCCGAATTCGCAGAACATGCACTTCGTTTCCTCATGATGCCGCGCTCGGCCTCGTTCCGCTGGCGCTCGTCGCATTCGCTCAATCTGCCGCTTTTCTCGCCCAACATAGGACCGGTATTCGGCCAGAGCCGCAGCTATGGCCCTATGTCGCCGGGCCTTGACTTCGCTTTCGGTTTCTATGACAAGGACTATGTTGACAAGGCTCTTGACAACGGATGGCTAATCACCGGAAGCGAGCAGGTTTCACCCGCACTCTGGGCAAAGAGCAACGAATTCAATTTCGAACTTAATCTCGAACCGATAAGGGGACTTAAGATTGTGCTGACATCGAATCTCACCGATTCCCGCACTGAGCAGATGCAGTTCATGTATGCCGGTATGCCCACCACCTACAGCGGGTCGTACGTCCGCACGCACTGGGCGCTGGCCACATCCATGCGCAACGCCAATGCGGCCGACGGCTACGCCTCCGATGCATTCAGCAAGTTTCTCGACTATATTCCCCGGATCGCCGCCCGTTATGAATCGGCTTACAACGGCATGAGGTATCCTGCCGACGGATTTATGGAGGGCAGCCATCTTGCCGGCAAAGAGTTCGATCCTGCCAACGGAACTGTGAGCCGTACGAGCAGTGATGTGCTTATCCCGGCATTCCTCGCGGCATACAGCGGACTTGATCCCGATAAGGTGAGCCTCGGGCTTTTCGACGGTCTCGGGGCCATGAGACCGAACTGGCGCGTGACATACGACGGCATCCTGCAGATGGGGAACATGCGTAAATGGTTTAAATCATTCACCATTTCGCATGCATACCAATGCACATACAATATCGGTTCATATTCAAGCTATATGAACTGGATAAGTGTGGACGGTAACATGGGATTCACTCTCAACGACCAGACGCAGATGCCGGTTCCGTCGTCACCTTTCAACATTCCTTCGGTATCGATCACAGAGAAGTTCGCACCTCTCGTCGGCGTTAAGGTCACGCTCTTCAACGACATTTCTTTCAATGCCGAGTATCGCGACTCCCGTACGCTCAATCTCAACACTTCAGCCGGACAGATAGTTGAGACCACCAGCAAGCAGCTGCAGGTGGGAGCGGGATGGAAGATTGCGAACTTCAACAAGATTATCAAGATCGGAAGCAGACAAGGAAACGTTTCGAACGACCTTACGTTGAATCTTGATTTCTCATACGCCAACAACCAGTCGCTTATCAGGCGCATAGAGACCGCCTACACTCAGGCCACGCAGGGAACAAGCACATTCTCTGTAAACTTCATGGCGAGCTATATACTGAGCAAGCGAATCACGCTCTCGGCATTCTTCGACCATCAGGCCAACACCCCGCTCGTCTCCAACAACGCCTATCCGACAAGCAACTCCAACTATGGTATAGCAGTCAACGTCTCGCTCGCCCGATGATAGTGTTTTCTATAGACATGCATACTGTGATAGTGGGTTGTAAAGTACAGAATAGAATAAAAAACGGAGACAATTGTCTCCGTTTTTTGTCTGAAATTATCTTTAAATTTAAGTGACTGCTGGCACAAGAGGAAATTATGCTATAATAGCCGGAAAGGGTCGGCATCGCGCCAGGCAGGGAATTTCTCCCGGAATGCATCGAGTTTTTCGCGACTCAGTGTCGCGTACAGCAGACCGTCCGGGTCTTCGCTGCCATCTTCTTCCGGAATGGATATCGAGATCTCTTTGCCCTTGAAGTCCGAGACCATGGAGGTCCCGTCATAGCGGAAGCCCTTGTCATCGGTTCCGCGGCAATCCACGGCACATACGTATGCTTCGTTTTCGATGGCCCGGGCCGGGATAAGGGCGCGCCATGCGCCGACGCGTACTTCGGGCCAGTTGGCCACGGCTATCAGGGCATCGTACTGGTTGTCGACATTGCGACACCATACCGGGAACCGGATGTCGTAACATACGATCATTGCCAGATTCCAGCCGCGGTAACGGACAGCAAGCCGTCCGTAGCCTCTCGAGAACACTTTGTTCTCTCCGGCCATGGTGAAGAGGTGATGTTTGTCCTCGAATGTTTCTTCTCCCGACGGCTCGATAAAGAACGCACGGTTGTAGAGCGAGCCTCCGGAATCAGCTATGAAGCTTCCGGCGATAGCGATGTGGCGCTCGCGGGCGAGTTCTTTCAGGATGTCGACTGTCGCTCCGCTGTTGCGCTCTGCGAGGGGACGAACCTCCTCTTTATCCTTGCCGACGGGAAAGCCGGTAGAGAACGTTTCAGGGAGAATCAGAAGATCCGTCTCGGGGTGTACGCGGGAAATCACCCTGCGCAGAGTCTCGATGTTCGCCTCCTTGTCTCCCCAGGAAATCTCCATAGGGAAGAGACATACTTTAAGATCGTTCATGCGGGTATTCTCAGTCTGTGATGAATTTGTCGGGGTATTTTGCGGCCTCCTTGTGCCCGGTGTAGTATTTCTTGACCGCAGCCATGTCTGCCTCGATATTGCCGGTGGGCTGGAATTCTTCATCGACCGATATGCGTTTATTGGCGTAGTCGATTATTCCGATCTGGACGGGGACATGGGCGTCGTAAGCGATCCGGATGAATCCTGTATGCCAGCGGGCTGTTCCCCGGCGTGTCCCTTCCGGAGTGATGGCCAGGTTCAGGTATGGTTCCGTGCGGAATTTCTCTTCAAGAGAGGCCGTGAGCTTCCCGCCGGAACCTTGCCGCGACACCGGAATTCCTCCCAGCGAGCGGAAAAAAAAGTTCAGCGGGAAAACGAACCATGCTTTTTTCATCACGAAGTTGGCTTTCCTACCCACCGACAGCCATGCGAGGTAGCCGAGCACAAAATCCCAGTTGGAAGTGTGCGGAGCCACGCAGATAACGCATTTGTCGCGTCTCGGAGCCTTCACGCTCACGCTCCATCCCGCACGATTCAGGATGCGGCCCCAGAAATTCATCTTCACCTGTGGGTCGGATGCCATGACCTTACGCGTTTACCGATTCCTTGTTCATCATCTTCACCTCTTCGGGAATTGCGGCGTTGAACTCCTTGAGTGCGGCGCCGGTCTCTTCGTCAAATTCTGTGAAGATTTTGTCGAACAGCGATTTGTAGAAGTTCTTCTTTGCTGTTACGTATTCTTTTTTGTCTCCGAACGCTTTCTCTCCGCGGTCGAAGGTAACATTAGAATTGTTCTTGGCCCGGCCGATTGCACACAGTACTTTCTGCATCGCCTCCGCTATCTTGTCTTTGTCGGATTTCTCCACATTGTAATATGCGGCGATCATCTCGTCGATCACAGATGCGCCGATGGCGTCGACATACTTCTTGAATTCTCTTTTGTTAGCCATTGTCTTTATTTTAGGTTTTATTATATATAACGCGCCCGGAGGCTGTTTTTATCATACAAAAATAGCAATAATCAGGGAAAAAACCAAAAAGAGAAGGCCGGGACAACAATCCCGGCCTTCTCTTTTTGGTTATATTATGGAATTGGATTCCGATTATTTTTCCTCCACTCCTTCAAGAACAACCTGAACACGGTTCTTGCCGTTGTAGAGATTTTTGAGGAATGCGTTCATTTCAGCGAGAGTGAGGTCGGCGATTGCCTCACGTGCGCCTGTGATGTCGTCAATGCCTCGGTCAAGCATCATAAGCCTGTTGTCCCAGTAGGAGTTGGTGCGGACATTGATGTCATACTGGCTAAGTGCCGCACCTTTCACTTTCTGGAAGTTTTCGTCATTCATACCCTCTTTGAGGAGTTTCATAAACTCGTCGTTGGCACGTTTTTCAAGTTTCGCCTGCATATCCTTGTTGGTCTGGAACACGTATACGAGCGACCACTGTCCGGTGTAAGCATTCAGGCCGGCGTAAGAGTAGGGGCTGTAAGTTCCTCCCTCTTCCTCGCGGAGAGTCTCCGTGAACACGTTAGTGAGTGCGTCGCCGAGAAGGTCGACCATAACAGAGTTCTTGGGGTTGTAGGGGATGTTTGTGTCGGAGTATGTGTTGTATACCATTACGGAAGGAGTCTGCATCGGATAAGAGAACTTGTCCTCTATCTGGCCGGCCACCTGTGTGATGGAAGTCACCTGCTTGGGGGCGGCGCTCTTCTTGCCGGTGGAGGGGAGGGTGGCGATGTACTGCTCCATGAGGGTCTTGAATGTGTTGAGATCCACGTTTCCGGTGAAGATGAACGTGTAGTCGGCGGCATTCGAAAGGCTCTTGTGGAGCATGTCGATCATCTGGTCGTAGTTGGCTGCGTCAAGGGTGCTTACGCCAACGGCCTCGAACATCGGGTTATTGCCGTAGGAGGCAGCTTTTATGTGCTTGCCGAACACGTAGTTGGCGTCTTTTTCCTGATTGGCCATCAGGGAGCGGATCTTGTTGATTTCCGTGTTATAGGCCTCGGCGTCTGCTCCGAGCTGTGTGAATGAGGAGTAAACAAGCTCCATGAATGTGGGCAGGTCCTTTACAGTTGTAGATCCTTCGAGGATATCAGCGGTGTTGCCGACTTTGTAGGTGAGACCTACCTTTTTGCCTGCAAGATATTTACCAAGTCTGTTGTGGTCGAATGGCCCCATCTTGGCGAGATTATATACATCTTCAATAAGAGCTATGTTCGCTGCCTGCGAGCCGGGATAGCTGCGCTTTCCGCCGTCGCGGTATGCGGTCATCACGATTTCATCCTGCTTGAAGTCGGTGGGCTTCACGATGACACGGGCGCCGTTGGAGAGTGTGAACTCGGTGGTTCCGAACTGTCCCTCCTTTGTGGCTTTGATTTTGCCGGGAGCGGGGAGTTTGGCGATCAGCGGATCGGTAATGACCTCATCGACGTAAGCCTCATATTCGGCATTCCAGATGTTCTGGATGTCGCCTACAACCTGGGCCTCCTCCATCTTGACCATTCCCTCCTTTGTGGGTTCGGTCACTATAATCACCTGGTTCTCTTTGGTGATCAGCTGCGGAAGCATCTGGTTGAGAGCCTGGACGGGGATTGCAGGAAGGATCTGCTTTACAATTTCATATTCCTTCTCGATACCGGGAGAGGGTTCGTTGTCCACAAAGTGGCGGATGATTTCGCGGGCAAGGTTCTCTGTCTTGGTATTGTTGCGCTCGTTGTAGGCTTTTTCATAGTTGGCAAGCATCTCGTCGCGGGCACGGACGAGTTCGGACTCCATAAATCCTGTCTTGCAGGCCTGGGCTACTATCTTGAGGGCGTCGGTATACGCTTTCTGCACGTTGTCCTTTGCGATGATGGTGATGTCGAGCGCAGCTTTGGTCTTCGATACGAGGAAGTCTCCGAAAGATACACCGGCATATACATAATTGCATTCCGCTTTCTTGCTGAAATCGTTGAGACGGTTGTTGATCATTGTCGATACAAGGTTTTCCACGATGGAGGTCTGCATGTATCCTTCCATGGTGTTGCGCATCTCAAACGGAATCTTTTCCATCTTGAACATCACCATTGCCATCGGGTACTGAAGTTCCTTGTCAGTGAAATAAGCGTAGATGGGTTTCTCGTTGTCACTTACCTTGGGATATGTACGTTCGGCGGCGTTGGCGGGCATGACGACAGTGCCGAAAAGTTTCTTTACTTTCGCTTCCATTTCGTCGACATCGAAATCGCCGACAATCACGATACCCTGCTGGTCCGGACGATACCACTTCTTGTAGTATTCGCGGAGCACTTCAGGCTTGAAGTTGCGTACCACCTCCATTTTTCCAATGGGAGTCTGCTCATACTGGTACTCGTCGTAGATGACGGGGAGGATGGATTCGAGCATGCGGCTGTTGGCGTCGTTGCGCGAGCGCCACTCCTCTTCGATCACGCCGCGTTCGGCATTGATTTCGGCCTCTTCGAGAAGAATGTTGCAGCTCCAGTCGTAGATGGCAAGCAACACGCTGTCCATAAGTGCTTTGTTGGTTGTGGGTACGTTGTCGATGTTGTAGACGGTCTCATCGAACGAAGTATATGCGTTGATGTCAGCTCCGAAACGGAGACCTTTGCTCTGAAGATAATTGAGCATGTTCTTGCCAGGATAGTTCTTCGTGCCGTTGAAAGCCATGTGCTCGAGGAAGTGGGCGAGACCGAGCTGCTCCGGTGTCTCGAGTGTGGATCCCACCTTCTGGGCAATGTAGAAGTTGGCACGCTGCTTGGGCTCCTCGTTGTGGAGGATGTAATAGTTCAGGCCGTTGTCAAGCTTGCCGTGGCGCACCTGAGGATTCAGGGGCATCGGCGTCTGGGCCTGGGAGCACAGTGTTGCCATAAGCAACATGACCATGCTGAAAATTTTCTTAATCATATTCTGTCTGATTAAAAAGGGGTTATATTAATTGTTTTAAATTATTTCAGTTATTCGTATGATAAGAATGCTATCTTCGTTTCTCAAACCAATCCGCTTGAGGAATATTGAATAAAAACCATAGTTCAATTCTCAGCAAATTTAACTTTTTTCGCGGTAATTTGCAAATAATTCGGTTACATTCTGATACAAAGTCAACGATAAAAAGTTGTCGCGATGACTGCCGTAACAGTATTCTATATGCTTTTGTCTCGGCCCTTGTCCGTTTATGGGGGATATCACCTCATACGGGGAAATACGTTTTAGAAGAAAATGATGCTTTTCTCCGGCAGAATGTTGAAGAGCGGCAAAAGAAATTGCCCCGGCATAAACTTTCTGTCCTCAATATTTGTGTATATAGTATATATTTTATATCTTTACACCATAAATCTAAATGATATGGCAACAGCACTAAATATCAAACGCAAAAACATCGACCTCCCCGTCGATACTCTGCAAAAGCTCTCCATTATGGCAGTAGCTCAGGGCAAGAGTCTAAAGAATTTCATTGAAACAATTCTTATTTCAAAAGCGAACACCGTAGCGGTTGAAGTAAGTGAAAATCCATCGCCCTCCGGCGACCCGTGGTTTAATGACCCGGAAAACATAGCTTCTGTTAATCGAGGCATAGAGGATATTAAAGCCGGAAGATGTCGCGCTTACTCAATGGATGAAATAAGGGAACTGTTAGGCGTATGACTTACGAGCTGATATTGTCTGATGAAGCGAAAGAACACATGAAAGTGTGGCGCAAGTCCGGGCAAAAGAAAACGCTAAAGAAGATTGCCGATTTATTTGAGGAACTTCAACAACATCCCACCACTGGCACCGGGCACATTGAACAGCTCAAAGGAAATTATTCCGGCTACTGGAGCCGAGAAATCAATAAAGGTGACCGAATGATTTACAGCATTGAAGATGACAGGGTAATTGTAAACGTGGTATCACTCAAAGGACATTACAGTGACAAGTAGAGATATACAAGGCAATAGCTCTGTTATCGTCTGGAATCCATAAAAGCACCTCTCTGGTATAAGAGAAAAAGAAATGGGCCTTGCATCATCAGTCTAAACTTCTGTTTAGGCATGAGACAAAGTCCTTTTTTCCTCTTATGCGGTAGTCGGCATACGTTCGTCCAAAATCTATTCGTGCGATGGTGTGCCGACGGACAGAACCGCTTTTACGGAAAAAACTTATCCTGGCGTCTGGCGCATAAATGCAAAAAAGGGGATAAGGTTTGGATGCTGTCTCAAACAGCGTATGAAATTATTGCAAATTTTTTTCAAAAGAATTACCTTTGTACTATGAAAAAAGCTATTGCTGCGATATTTTTCACTGTGCTGTTTTTTGGTACCGGCACGATGCCGGTCCATGCCCGCAAGCGTGTGTCGGAAAAGGAAGACCGGGAAAAGCGACATGCCGGACTGCTTGAAAAACTCGACCGTGACGCCAATGCGGCACGTCTTTATGAATGGGAGAGGAAATGGGATATGGTGATCACGGCAGGTTTCGGCTTTTCCACCTGGCTTTCTCACAGCGAAGCAGTGCCTCTCACCGATCCGGGTTTATCCTGGAATGCCGGTCTGCGTACAAGTTATGTTTATGAGAATGGATGGACTCTCGGTTTCGGGGCGCGTTATCTTTACCTCAGCATCCTCAACAATGTCACGGCTCTCGAGCAGGGCCTCGGTCTTGTAGGCAAGACTGAGCAGACATATCTGGATATACCTATGTATGCCGGCTTCAGGTTCGCGTGTACCAAGAGAGTGGACTGTCAGATTCTGATCGGTCCGTACGTATCATGCGGAATCGACGGAAAGATAAATTTCGTGAATTATGATCTCACTCCTCCAGAAGAAAAGACTATAGAATTGTTCGAAGGGATGAACCGTTATGATATCGGACTTAACGCTCATCTCGATTTCGATGTGTCGAATTTCGTGTTTGGAGTCGAGGGGAGGGTAGGATTTCTCAATCTTGACGGGGGACTTGCCATGACCAACGGCGGAGTCATGCTTAACTTCGGCTACCGCTTTCACCTCAACTGAAAAGTTTGCATTCGCTCTAGATGTCATCACATGGCTAAGCCCGGCCAAGTGAAATGCAACCGCCCGGCAGATAGATTTTTGCCGGGCGGTGTATATAGGATGAGTTATATTTCTTACTTGAAGAGATATTGCGAGGAGATGGACTGGTTGTTGTGGATGCGGCGGATTGTGTCGGCGAAAAGTTTGGCTACGGGCAGGATCGTCGCTTTGGGGTTCTCTTTGCCGTAGGGGATGGAGTCGGTGAAGATAATCTCTTCGAGTCCGCTCTCCTTCACTCTTTCGGTGGCTGGGTCGCTCATAACCGGGTGGCTCGCGAGGGCGCGCACGGTCTTTGCTCCGTTGGCGATCAGGAGGTCGGCGGCCTTTGTGATGGTTCCGGCGGTGTCCACTATATCGTCGATGAGTATCACGTTCTTGTCAGTGACGTCTCCGATCACGGTCATTTTCTCCACCACGTTTGCCTTGGCTCGTGTCTTGTGGCAGAGCACGAGAGGAACATCGAAGTACTTGGCGTAGGAGTTGGCGCGTTTTGCTCCGCCGACATCGGGAGAGGCGATGACCATATCCTTCAGACGAAGGCTCTCGATGTAGGGAATGAAAATCGATGATGCGTAAAGATGGTCCACAGGCACATTGAAGAATCCCTGAATCTGGTCGGCATGGAGGTCCATGGTAACAAGTCGGTTGATTCCGGCCACGCTGAGGAGGTCTGCCACAAGTTTCGCCGCGATCGAAACCCTCGGTTTGTCCTTGCGGTCCTGACGGGCCCAGCCGAAATAGGGCACTACGGCATTGATGCTGCCGGCCGACGCGCGCTTGGCCGCGTCAATCATCAGCAGAAGCTCCATAAGGTTCTGGCAGCTGTTGAAGGTGGACTGGACCAGATAGACCTCGCTTCCGCGGATTGATTCTTCGAATGAAACCTCGAATTCGCCGTCGGCAAATACATCGCGTTTCATTTTTCCGAGTTCGATTCCTAACTCCTTGCAAATGCTTTTTCCGAGATATTCAGAAGAAGTACCTGCAAATACTTTGATGGGCGGTAGAGTGTTGTTCATGACGATAGGTTCTAATTTTTGCGCAAATTTAAGAATTATTTCTCAATTGTCGCTTTTTTTTCTTTATGTTTTTGAAACAATTTTTTTTAGCGGCACAATTATTGCGTCGTAACCTCCTATCTCGAAAGATGATATGTCATTACGTCCTGTAGTCCACGATATCTTTTTCCCCCATACGAGGTCGGTCGCGCTTTGTTTCCCTTCGGCGAGACCGGCCATATCGAACGCCAGTTCCGGGATTATCACGTCTGTCTGGGCGGCCATTTCTCCGAAGTTCACGACTATCAGCAACGCCTCCCTGTCGGTATATCTTATGAATGCATACTGCCTGTGCGGGTTGAAGCGGTTGTTGCGGAGATTCACATACATGAGGTCGAAAAACGCTCCCCGGCGGATTGCCTCCCGCTCGTTGCAGAGCCTGAGAACCCGTGCATATAGCCCCCTGAGCCATCTTTCATGTGCTGTCAGCCTCAGGACATTACATTTGCCGTGGTTCCACCAGCGTCGCAGGGTGGAATAGCTCCAGTAGTCGAATATCGTGCTCCTGTTGTTGTCGCCGGCGAATCCCTCGTTGTCGCGCGCCATCTCGCCGAGTTCCTGGCCGTAGTAAATCATGAAGGGTCCTTTGCTCATCATCGCGCCTGTCACAAGGAAGGGGAGAACCTTGGCTGGATTGGAGGCAAACTCTTTCGAGCCGAAACGCACCTCGTCGTGGTTCTCAAGGAAGTTCAGCATCGAGTCGCCGATTCCGTCTATGCGCTGCCAGCATTCTGTCAGTTTCGCCGCCGACATGTTGTGGCGTTCGATCCCGACGAGGGTGTCGTAGAGATTCACCTTGTCGTAGAGATAATCGAATCCGCAATAGTCGAGGAATGTGCGGTAAAGATTCACATCATAGATCTCGCCGATGAAGATCAGTTCCGGGTAATCGTTCTTCACCTGCGGGATGGCCCAGTGCCAGAATTCCTGAGGCACCATGAACACCATGTCACACCGGAAACCGTCGATACCTTTCGATGCCCAGAACCGCATGATGTGGAGCATCTTGAGCCATGTGTCGGGAATCGGGCTGAAGTGGCATGACCGGTCGCCGGGATCATAACCGTAATTCAGTTTCACGGTCTCATACCAGTCGTTCCTGCCGCAGAATGCCGAGTAGCAGTCGTTTCCTGTGGCCTTGGCGGGAAATTCCAGATAAGGGAAACTTCCCTCTGTCACCAGGCCGAACGACGGGGCGAATTGCTGGTTGGTGATGTAATAGTAATTGTTGGAGGGCGAAAAGAACTTGGTGATGTCGTCTCCGGCTCCGAAATCCTTGATCCCCGCGGGAGCCGAGTCGGAATGATACACTCTTGCCGTATGGTTCGGCACGAAATCGATAATCACCTTCAGACCACCGTCATGTATCCGTTTCACCGTTGATTCGAATTCAGCCATTCGGTTCTCGATGTCGACGGCTATGGCAGGCGCCACATCATAATAATCCTTTATGGCGTACGGGGAACCGGCCTCTCCCTTGACTACATTGGGATTGTCTGCCGGAATACCGGGGAATGCGGTCTTTGTGGCATTCTCGATCACTCCGGTGAGCCAGATGCAGTTGACTCCCAAGTCAGAGAGCGACTTCAGCAGGCGCGGTGTGATGTCGTTGAGTTTGCCGCTGCCGTTTTGGGCGAGTGTTCCGTTCGGGATAGGAGTATCGCAGTCGTTGGTCATTATCCGCGGAAACGTCTGATAGATGATAAGCTTTTCTTTAGCGTCCATAAGGCTGTGCAAGTGTGTTGACAGGTCAAATACATGACATGAATATACAAAATTAGCAAAAAAAGGCGAGATTACAGTAACAGAACCGGGCAATAATGCATGGAGCCTTGTAAATAATACGAAAAAATCCCGCAACTGCCACAGTTGCGGGATTGTGAACTTTCGGGAATTGAGTCTTACCAGATGATCACGCGTTCTTCGGCCGGGCGGAACATCTTGTCGCCCTCCTTGATGCCGAAGGCCTTCAGGAAGGGTTCGATGTTGCGGAGCGACACATTCACGCGGTTTACGCCGAGGGAGTGGGGGTCAAGCTTTGTGAGACGCTCTTTCTCCGCGTCGCGTACGTTGGTGGCCCAGAGGTTGGCGTAGTTCATGTAGAACACCTGAGAGGGGTCTAGGCCGTCGATTTTAGCAGCTTCGGAATTGATGTCGACACCTTTCTGCTTCTGGGAGTCGATCCATGCGGTGTGAGCCACGCGGAGACCGCCCTGGTCGGCGATGTTTTCTCCGAGAGTGTATGTGCCGTTTGCATGGATGCCGGGAAGCACCTCTATTTCATTGAACTGAGCCACGAGGCCGTTGGTGAGGTTCTTGAACTTTTCGGCGTCTTCTTCGGTCCACCAGTTGCGCATGTTACCTTCCTCGTCGAAATTGCGGCCCTGATCGTCGAAACCGTGGGTAAGCTCATGGCCTATCACCACTCCGATACCACCGTAGTTTTCAGCATCGCTCGAAGCGGGGTCATAGAAAGGAGCCTGAAGGATTCCGGCGGGGAACACGATCTCGTTGTTGATGGGGCTGTAATAAGCGTTGACAGTCTGGGGAGTCATCGCCCATTCGGAGCGGTCGACAGGTTTGCCCCATTTCTCCAGATAGCGGTCGAGTGCCCATTCGCCTGCATTCTCCATATTTTCATAGTAAGAGAGCGCGGGATCCACGTTGAGGAGACTGTAGTCCCTCCATTTGTCGGGATAGCCGATCTTTACGGTGATGGCGTTGAGTTTCTTCATGGCGGCAACCTTGGTGTCATCGCTCATCCAGGGAAGACGGATGATGTGCTTGCCAAGTGCGTTGCGGAGGTTCTCCACAAGTCCTTCCATGTAGACTTTGCTGCTTTCGGGGAAATATTTCTCTACATAGAGGCGGCCGATGCCTTCTCCCATGATGCCGTCGACATTGGCGAGTGCTTTCTTCCAGCGGGGACGCTGCTGCTGCACGCCGCTCATCACTTTGTTGAATTCGAAGGATGCGTCAGAGAACGCATCGCTTAGATACGGTGCCGCGCCGCTTACGATCTCCCAGAGATAGTAGTCTTTTTTCTCGCGGTCTGTGAGCGATTTCATGAGGTTGTCGGCCTGCTTCACAGTGTTGAGCTCGGTGACAATCACTGTTTCGGGAGCTGTGATGCCGAGGTCACCGATCATCTCGCGGATAGGCAGGTTGGGATACAGTTCCTTCACCTGGTCAAGTGTGCGGATGTTATACTGCTTCGAATAGTCGCGGCTCTGCTCGCGGGTCCATACCGAGTCGGCAAGTGCTGTCTCGATTTTCATTACGTTGGCCGAAATGCGGCGTGCATCCTTCTTGGAGTAGCCGGCGAGCTGCATCTGTTTCTCTATAAGGGTGGTGTATGCCTTGCGGATTTCACGGTTGCTTTTGTCATTCAGGAGATAATAGTCTCTGTCGCCAAGACCGAGGCCCACACCGCTCACATACATCGCATACTGCTTGCTGTTGCCGAGATCTTCCTGGAATCCCATGCTGAAGAGCGGGCTCGATTCGTGGCGCTGCATGTAGCGGAACAAGTCGGTCATCTCTTCGGGACGGGCGTTTTCGATTTTTGCGAGTTTCTTCCTGATGGGTGCTGCTCCCTCGCGGTTGCGGCGGATGGAGTCCATGCCGAGTTCATACAGGTTCGCTATTTTATAGGCGTCCGTACCTTTGGCGGGATTTGTGGCGGCAAGGCCGGTCACAATCCTGCGCACACGATGCTCGCTGGAGTCGCTGAGGATGTTGAATGAGCCGTAGCGGGAATACTCCGGAGAGAGAGGATGACTCTCCATCCATTTCTTGTTGACATGGTTGTAGAAGTCCTGACGGGGAGAGATTGTGTTGTCCAGCCCGTTTTTGTCCAGACTTTTCAGATGTTCCTGCGCACTGAGTCCGAACGCAAACAGACCCATGGAGGCAAGCATCATCGACATTCTGAATTTCATAATGCTAAATTTAAAGTTAGATATTATATTTGATAGTATTGTCTTTATTGTTCATACAGTCAAGGCTTGTTGCGACTCGGTCATGTTTGCAGACACCTCAGAAGCGTCGACAGTTTGTTTTCGGTTTCAAGCCACTCGTCATCGGGTGCAGACATCTCGTTGATGCCGCCGCCAGCGTAGAGAGCGCATCCGGCGGGAGTCAGACGCAATGATCTCAGATTTACAAAAAAATTAAAATCTCCTTCATTCTGATATGGCCCGCAGAAGCCGCCGTAATAGCTTCGGTCGAAGTTCTCGCATACGTCGATAATCCGCATCGCAGACTCCACCGGGAAACCGCAGAGAGCCGGAGTAGGGGATAGCCGAAGAGCGAGTTCTGCGACTGCCGCCATGTCGAACCGGTCTTCTGCCTCCCGAATCCTGGCGGTGATATATGTGCGCAGATGCTCCACCGGACCGGCTTGTGCCGTATGTGTCGGACCTGTTTCTGCATCGAGTCCGGCCGACTCGAAGGCGTCGCGGATGAAGTCGCGCACCACATTGTGCTCCTTTAAGTTCTTGTCGTCCCAGTCTCCGGAAGCTTCCGCACTTCTTGTGCCGGCGAGTGCCATGGACGTCAGTAGTCCGCGTTGTCCCGCAACGAGAGTTTCCGGGGAGGCTCCGAGCCATATTCCGGTGGCTTCGCTTCCAAAGCAGAAGATGAATGCTTCCGGATATTCCAGGCATAGGCGCAGGAACGTATTCGAGAGAGAGAATTCGCTCTCCATCACAAGCTGTCTGGCGGCGACTGCCTTGATCAGATTTCCTGACTTGACTTCTGTGACTATCCTCTCCACTTCCATACGATGTTGTTCCCGGGTTGTGGATCCGGAGAAAGGAGCCGTGATATTTATACGTCTGGCAAATGAGTCGAGTCCGGATATATCGGCCTTTTCGCCGCCTGTAAAAGAGAGGGTCCTGTGCCGGTCCTGGCGAAAAGGTGCGACAGCGAAGCCGTTCCGGATTCCGTCCGCGATGCTGCAGGAGCGGAATGCAATTGTTTCCGTTCCGTTGCCCGGCAGTCTGTATCCGTAAAAAGCTTCCATATAGTCAGAATCTTAGATATTATTGTCTGTGTAGTCGTCTTGTATCGGACCGGTCTCGGCAAACAGATCGAACTCTTCGGCACGTGTCACGGTGGCTTCGATGAATTCTCCCGGCTGCGCGCCGCATCTCACGTGAAAAGTGAGATCCACCTCCGGACTGTCCCATTCCGACCGGCATAGAGCATAGTCTCCTTCCCGCTCGTCGACAAGGAGGCGAAGTCGCTTCCCGACCAGCTCCTCCGACAGTTCGGCGGAAATATCCTGTTGCAGGGCCATCAAGGTATCAAGTCTGCGTTGCTTCACCTCTTCAGGAACATTGTCGGTGTAATGTCTTGCCGCGTAAGTGTCCTCTTCTTCAGAGTATGCGAAAGCTCCCATACGGTCGAAGCGGCGGTTTCGTACGAAATCCATAAGGTTGTCGAAATCTTCCTCCTCCTCTCCCGGGAAACCGACCATAAGGGTGGTGCGGATTCTTATGCCGGGGACTCTGCGTCTGATTTCGTCGAGCAGACGTTCGGTCTCGGCTGCTGATATATGCCTGCGCATGGCTTTGAGCATCTTGTCGGAACTGTGTTGCAGGGCGATGTCAAGATATTTGCACACGTTGGGCCTGCGGGCCATGACATCGAGAATGTCCATGGGGAAGTCCGCCGGATAAGCGTAATGAAGCCTTATCCATTCCACCCCCTCGACTTCGGCCATGGCATCGATAAGCGCGGCCAGCCGGTGCTCGCCGTACAGATCTGTACCGTATGAGGAGAGATCCTGCGCTATCACGTTGAATTCCCTCACTCCTCCGGCTGCAAGACGGCGCGTCTCCTCAAGTATTTCCTCCATGGGCCGGGAGATGTGTCTTCCTGTTATCAGAGGTATGGCGCAGAAGGCGCAGAAGCGGTCGCAACCTTCTGAAATCTTGATGTAGCAGGAATGTGGCGGTGTAGTCAGGGTGCGTTCCCACTCGCGGGGTGCCGGTGCGCCGGATCTGTCTTCGAGACTGTCGATAAAATTCTTCCAGTCGAATTTTCCGTAGACTATGTCGATTTCCGGAATCTCCTTATCGAGAACGTCGCGGTATCTCTGGGTAAGGCATCCCATAGCCACTATCTTGCCGATTTTGCCGGAGTCTTTCAATTCGGCGAGGCTAAGGAGGAGATTGATGGATTCCTCTTTGGCATCGGCGATGAATCCGCAGGTATTGACCACCACATATTCCCCCTCCACATCTTCGGGGTTGTGCGTCACGGTGTAGCCTTTGGCTTCCAGCCGCCGGAGCAGCCGTTCGGAATCGATCAGGTTTTTGGAGCAACCCATCGAAATCACGTCGATGTGGTTCGGTATCATATAGCGTCGCCGAAAAGTGATCTTACAAATTCTGTCGGATGGAATATCTGGAGATCCTCCATTCCCTCTCCGAGTCCGATATATTTCACTGGAATCTTGAACTGGTCGCTGATTCCGATCACCACGCCGCCGCGGGAGGTGCCGTCGAGTTTGGTGACTGCGAGGTTGTTGATTTCAGTCGCGGCCATGAACTGTCTGGCCTGTTCAAAAGCGTTCTGTCCGGTGCTTCCGTCAAGAACGAGCAGAATCTCCTGGGGCGCGTCTGGCACCACGCGCTTCATCACGGACTTGACCTTGGTAAGCTCGTTCATTAGGTTGATCTTGTTGTGGAGGCGTCCTGCGGTGTCGATTATGACCACGTCCGCACCCTGGGCTTTGGCGCTCTGCAGCGTGTCGAAGGCCACCGCCGCAGGGTCGCTTCCCATTTTCTGTTTTATCACGGGTACACCTACGCGCTGTCCCCATATATCAAGCTGCTCGATGGCGGCGGCCCGGAATGTGTCGGCTGCTCCCAGCACCACCTTGTTGCCGGCTTGTTTGTACTGCCAGGCAAGCTTGCCGATGGTGGTGGTCTTGCCGACTCCGTTCACTCCCACCACAAGTATCACGTAGGGATCATCGCCCTTGCGGGTAACTTTGAAATCGTCAAGCTCATTCTCATTGTCAGGTTTCTGAAGCATGTCGGTCACTTCCTCCACAAGCATCCGGCGGAGTTCCTGACTTCCGACATACTTGTCGCGGGCGACTCTCTCTTCGAGCCGCTCGATAATCTTAAGTGTGGTGTCGGTGCCGACATCGCTCATGATGAATGCTTCCTCGAGATTGTCGAGAACTTCGTCGTCGACCTTGCTTTTCCCCGCGATGGCATGCGAAATCTTGTTCCACATCCCGGTCTGCGTTTTCTCAAGCCCCGAATCCAGAGTCTCTTTCTTCTTTTTGGAGAAAAACTTGAACATATTTGTAGTTTCTTAGTCGTAATGCATTATGCCCGATGGATAATTCATTCTCATGATTCATAATGCATGAATAAAATTGCGGATTGAAATGACAATCTTTGCAGTCGTGATTCCAATCCGCAAAAATAATCATAATTTCTCAGAATATCAAACCCATCATCGGTCTTGAAGTGATTTTTCAAGTATTGCCACCTTTGCCGGAGGAGCCTGAACCGGAGCCTGCGTCATCGCCTGTGACATCGGCCGCCGTGCGCCTGACGTCGCTCTTGAGACTGCCGAAGCGGTACGTGATGCTGAATCCTCCCTGCCACTGCGTGAAATTGGACCATGATTTGTTTATTACGTTGGAGGCCACAACCTCGTTCCTGTAAGTCCGTATGGGATTCAGGAAGTTAGTGGCATTGAGCGAGAGGGTAAGCGCGTCTTCCTTGAGCAGCGACTGCGAGACCGACACTCCGTAATAGTACCAGCTGGAGCTGCGATATTGGATGTCGAACCATGGACTGCCGGCGCCTCCGGTTACGTTGAAGCGCATCCGGATGGGGATCCGGTAGTTCCAGTCGACGTTGAAGTTGCCTCCCCAGCCGCTCTTTTGCGCCGTGAGCCGCGGCGCGTCGGCTTTCATGTCCTTATAGTATCCCGACAAGAAGATACTGAGGCTCATGTCGGGGATGATTGTCCACTGGCCGTTGATGTCGAGGCGTACGGTCTGCTGGCGTCCGATGTTGGCGTAGGTGGTGTGGATTATGTCCTGCTCGGCGAACATATAGTCCATGATTCCGTTGCCGACGTAGTCGTATCCGGCCCGGATTCCGCCGCCGAGTTTGCCGCCGTAGTTGTTATAGGAGAACGAGAGGCCGTGGGACACCTCGCTTTTAAGGTCCGGATTGCCATAGCTTACTGTTCCGATCGACTCGTTGCGGTAGGGGTTCAGGCTCCAGAGTCCCGGGCGGGATATGCGCATCTGGTAGCCGAGCCTCATGCTTGCTCCGGGGGATGGATTGTAGCTTAGCGACACGTTGGGGACGGCGTCGTCGAGTCGTGAGGAGAAGTCCGGGCGGTCCCCGATCCTGTAGCGGAGTCCCATGTCGGTGTGCTCGTAGCGGAGTCCTGCCTTTCCGGTGAATTTTCCGAACTTGCCGGTATATGCCGCGTATGCGGCCACGATGTTCTGGAACTGTTCCGTGCACATCTCCTCCGAGGTCAGGGTCGCGGATTCCTCCTCCGAAAGTCCCTGCCGGGGAACATTATGCGCTGTGTTTGTCATGAACGTGCCTTTGGCTCCGAGCTCCACTACGTGTTTATCTCTCAATGGCAGCGAGTAGTCCAGCTGTCCGACATGACGCAGATATTGACCGGTGCTCGCGTTTTCCCGCCAGAAGTATTCTACCGGAAAATCTCCCTTTATATCATCGTAATTTTCAGTGTTGCGGCTGTTGTCATCGTTGTATCCGAAGTTGTAGGATGCCACTATGTGATGTCCCTGGCGGCCGAATGTATGCTGGTAGCTCAGCTGTCCTCCCGCTGAATTATATGTACCGCTGTAATTGAAGTTCTGCAGGGCGGACCATCTTTCCACACCGGCTGCGGTCAGAGTCCGCTGGGAGGAATATCCGGAATAACTGTGGCCGAAATTATTGTAATTTCCGGAGAGTGTGACAAGGTTGAGCGTGTCAGGTTCCCAGGACAGGTTGAGGTTCACGCCCGCGCTGTTGTAGTCGGGCTGCTTGATTTTCCTGATTGCTTCTTTGACGCGCTCCATTTCCGAGTCCATATTGATTACAGTGGAGCCTCCGTCGTTTGTCACGGGGAAAATTCCGGCTTGATTGTACCATGCGTTGATGCTTGCGGCCACGTTTTTGACCTTTGTACGGGCGTAGGCGCTGGCTCCGGCACCTTGCCTGTTAAGCCATGCGTTGACGTTGCCGAATACTCCCTCGAGCTGCTGCCGGCCGGTGGTGACTATATTCAGTACCCCGGAGGTGCCCTCGGCATCGTACTTCGCACCAGGCTCTGTTATCACCTCTATCTTACGGATGGATGAAGCGGGCATGGCCTTCAGCACGGTGGAGAGACTGGAGCCGGAAAACATCGGATCCTCTTTTCCGTTGACGAGGATCTTGAAATTGGAAGATCCCTGCACCTTGACATTTTCCTCGGCGTCGACCGTCACCATCGGGACTTTCCGGAGCATTTCCAGCACGCTGTTGCTTTTTGCGGCGGGATCCTCATCCATGTTGTAAGTGAGGGTTGAGCCGTCGCTTTCGATTACAGGCTTTCTGTAGGTCACCACAAGTTCGGAGAGTGTTGCCTCGTCCGAACTCAGTATTATTGAGTCGAGCCGTGTCTCGGGTTGCTCCGTTGACAGCGAAAAGAGGCGGACCGCAGGCTTCATGCCGAGGTACTCCACATTCAGACTGTAATTCCCGGCGGAGTCGAGCGGCTGCGAGAAACGACCGAGGGAGTCTGTGACATTGCTCACCACAGGCATCACTGAATCGGAAGGGGCATATATGCGGTAGAGCGCGCCGGGGAGTGGACCGCCATCGGTATCGGCCACAGTTCCCGACACTTTGTAGAGGCTGCCCCACGCGGCGGCTGTAAACATTAATGATGTCGAAACGAGGGCGAATGATATTGCTTTATTCATGATGCATGATTTATTATGTTTGTTTCTGGGTGGCTGTCAGACGTTTTCTCTGTTTTCGAGATAGTTGGCGTAAGCCTGCTTGAGTCGTTCGGGTTCATAGCCGAAGTTGGCGAGCCTTCCGAAAATGTACTTCAGATCAGTGTCTTCAAGTTCCTTGTACTGGATGTCCCAGACGCGTTGCCGGCCGCAATCCGAAACAAAGAATCCGATGCCGCGTTTGTTGTAGATCACGCCCTCCTGTTCCAGACGCGTGTAGGTGCGCATCATGGTGTTGGCGTTCACTCCCGCATCGGCGGCGGCTTCCCTCACCGAGGGAAGCCTGTCGCCTTCTTTGTAGGTATGATTCAGGATTTTCTCCATTATCTTGTCGGCTATCTGCAGATATATGGGTTTGTTTTCGTTGAAATCCATTGTATCAGTTGTTCAGAGTCATTCGGCGTATGCGCAGGTATGCGCAATAGAATAGTACAATCGATATCGCGTAGAATATTCCGATTATGGTATATGGGAGCCAGTTCCCTTGAATGTCCCAGTGTATGATGGTGTTTGTCTTGATCCACATGCTGAGGCCGAACACAAACACAAACTGGATCGCGAACATGACGCAGGTGGTCTTGAGGAATGAGAGTTTCGGGGCAAGTGCCGAGCCGAGGGTATAGACCGAGATGTTGAAAAGATACATGGCGAAGAATATGTATGCCGCCTCTCCGAACTCATGACCGGGTATAAGGGAGAACGGATTGCGGACCCCGTCCCACTCGCTGTAGGTGATTCCCTCGAACAGCCAGCGCACTACGTCCATGAAGTAGAATCCCGCCACGCCGGCGATAAGAGCTCCGGCGGTCATACCGATCATGCGGGGCAGCGTCTTGGCGCAGACCGATGCCGGCTGCATGAGAAACGCGATGCGTCCCTGCTTTGTCTTGAGGTCGGAAAAGGTGATGGAGGCGGCGAGGGTTAGCGCGAAGATGGCGGTAAGGAAATAGAGAATTATCTCGGCATCAAGATTCATGCGGAAAAATCCCATCCAGCAACCCATCAGCATGCAGAGGGTGAAATAGCCTCCACCGAGTATCAGGATTCTGCGGCGGTTCTCGACAAGCATCTTGCGGAACATCGCCATAAACATATTGTCTTTCATATCGATGTTTCTGGAAAGTTTTATGTCAGCGTGTCTCTACGTCACCCGAACCATTTTGTTTTGCACTCAGATTCCGGGATTTAAGGTTCCGGGCATTGATGTCGCCGCTGCCGTAGCTGGTCAGCACCGTTTCGTCGCACACTCCCGATACAGTGATGTCACCGCTTCCGTAACTCTTCAGGACGGTTTGGTCGCAATGTATCTTCATGGAGATGTCGCCGCTGCCGTATGTATTGGCAGTTATGTTCTTAGCCGACACATTTTTTATCTTGAGGTCTCCGCTTCCTTTTGTGTCGAGATTCATCGAATCTCCTGTTAACGAATAGATGTCGATGTCACCGCTGCCGGACGATGTGAATGTGGCATTGGCTGCATGTATATCCTCTGCCTTGATGTCGCCGCTTCCCGAAACTGCAACCGCAAGAGTCCCGGACTGTATGCGTCCTTTAAGAAAAATGTCGGCAGAGCCGGAAGAGGTGATCTGTTTCAGCACCGGAGAGGATACGGTAGCCTTCAGCGGTATGTGTCCGTTTGAGGATATCCCCAGATTCTTTTTGGTGAAGCCGATGGTGAGGGTGGAATTCCTGACGGAAACATCCAGCAGCGACATTATCTTTTCCGGGGCAGTGACAGTTACTTTCTGAGGCCCCTGCACATATTCGATGTCTATCACTTAAGAGGTCGATATACCGTCGAAATTCCTGACGTTGAATTGTCTGGTGACGATCTTGTCGTTTTTGTCTATCGTTATTGTCTCGGTTGTCTTGCCTCCGATGCTGAAGGTCGTTGTCTGCGCGCACGAACTGAATGCCATGCATGACAAGACAATACTCATTGCTGTTACAAAATTGGTTCGCATAGTCATATAGTTTAAAGTTGTTTTTAGGAATTGAGACCGAGCCGCGCCACTGTTTCCGGGTGGGATTCGGCGAGTTCGAACAGTGATTCGAGATTCACGGAAGTCTCCTTGTTGTCGGGAGTGGCATACTCTATGATGTTGGCTCCTCCCGGGGCGTCGAGGGCCAATAGGGAGCTGGTGATTCTGGCAGAATCGTTTGTGAAACTGAACCGCAGTTTTTCGGCGATGTTTCCGATTGATTCGTTGAGAAGAACTCCCTCTCTGTCAATAATGGTGACGTGATCGAGGATGGCGTCGACATCGTGCACCTGATGGGTGGAGATGATGAAGGTCTTGTCGTCTGTCATTGACGCGGTCACGGCCTTGCGGAATGTTCTTTTCGAAGATATGTCGAGACCGTTGGTGGGTTCGTCAAGCAGCAGCAGTGATGTGTTGCATGCGAGGGCGAAAGCAAGGAACGCTTTCTTTTTCTGTCCCATGGAGCATTGTCCGAGGTTGATGTCGGGTGCGATGTCGAGTATCGTGATATTGCGTTCGAGGTGGTCGCGGTTGAAGCGGGGATAGAAGCAGCTGTTGATGTCGGCATATTCCTGGAGTGTGACTTTCGGCATGTCGAATTCCTCCGGCACGATCATTATGTCGTTGAGGAATGATACATCGCGGTCAAACGGTATATGGCCGTTGAAGTTGATCACTCCGGTGCGGGGCTTGAGAAGTCCGCATATCATATATAGTAGAGTGGTTTTCCCGGAACCGTTTTTTCCAAGGAGACCGCAGACTGTTCCCGGAGCGAGGTGCAGGGAGAAATTCCTGATTACATCCCTGTGTCTCGAGTATCCGAAACTGATATCGGTAAGTGTTAGCATAGTGTATTAGTATAATAGTACACTGCAAAGGTAGACATAATTTTTGAAACTGCAAAAAAAATTTGAGAAAAAAATAAAAAATCCAGCCTCAAATTTTTAATGAGGCTGGATATAAGACTGATTATCAAATGCTTAGCAGATAAGTAATCTACTCGTTTTTATCGGTATCGGAGTTGGATTCAGTTGAATCGGTATCGAATACGGGCACATATTCAAGAGTGAGCTTGTCGGCTCCGTCTGTGTATGATACTTTCACTGTACCCCCTATGTTGCCTTCGGCGTTGAGTCGAAGCATCATTTCAGCGAGTTCATCCTCAAGGTATTTCTGGATACTCCGTTTGAGAGGTCTCGCGCCGAAATTTTTATCGTATCCCTTGTCGGCGATGAAATTTTTGGCTTTTTCCGAGAGCTCAAGCCGGTATCCGAGTTTTTCGGTTCGGGAATAGAAATCGCGGAGTTCGATGTCGATTATCCTGAAGATGGCATCCTTGTCCAGTTGGTCGAACATGATGATGTCGTCCACGCGGTTGAGAAATTCCGGAGAGAATGCCTTGTTGAGCGCTTTCGATATCACACCGTGGGCCTGTTCCTTGGTTTCGGAAGCGGTGTTGAAGCCGATTCCGGAGCCGAATTCCTTAAGTTGCCTCGACCCTACGTTGCTTGTCATGATCAGAATCGTGTTCTTGAAATCGATTTTGCGGCCGAGCGAGTCGGTTAGCCTTCCTTCATCCATAACCTGCAGGAGGATATTGAACACGTCGGGATGGGCTTTTTCTATTTCGTCGAGAAGCACTACGGAATAGGGGTGACGGCGCACTTTCTCGGTGAGCTGGCCGCCCTCCTCGTATCCGACGTATCCGGGAGGGGCCCCGACGAGCCGGGAGACTGTGAATTTCTCCATAAACTCGCTCATGTCCATTCTGATAAGAGAGTCGGTAGAGTCGAAAAGATATTGCGACAGCTTCTTGGCGAGGTGGGTCTTGCCGACGCCGGTAGGGCCAAGGAACATGAACACGCCGATAGGTCTGTCGGGATCCTTGAGTCCGATCCGGTTGCGCTGGATAGCCTTTACCACCTTGGCGATTGCATCGTCCTGACCGATTACGGAGCCCTTGAGGGCATCTCCCATCTGCAACAGGCGGGTTCCCTCGGCCTGGGCGATGCGCTGGGTTGGAACGCCGGTCATCATCGCCACTACTTCAGCCACCTTCTCCTCATCCACTTCCTGCGGATTGGTGTCAAGGTTCTTTTCCCATTCCGCCTTGGCCTGGTCAAGAGCTTCGCGGGTTTTCACCACTCTGTCGCGCAGGGCGGCCGCTTTCTCATAATCCTGGGCTTTGGCGGCCGAAAGCTTCTCCTGGGTAAGTTGGTCAACTTCCTTCTCGAGGTTCTCGATTTCCTCCGGAACCACGATGTTCGTGATATGTACGCGACTGCCTGCCTCGTCAAGGGCGTCAAGTGCCTTGTCCGGGAAATTGCGGTCGCTCACATAGCGCTCGGTGAGACTGACGCAGGCCTCGATGGCCTCGTCGGTATATCTCACATTATGATGTTTCTCGTATTTCTCCTTAACATTGCGCAGGATTTCGAGGGTCTCTTCCGCAGTGGTAGGCTCCACCATAACCTTCTGGAAACGGCGCTCGAGTGCGCCGTCTTTCTCGATGTTCTGGCGGTATTCGTCGAGGGTTGTGGCGCCGATGCACTGGATCTCGCCCCTTGCGAGCGCGGGTTTCAGCATATTGGCGGCATCCATGGTGCCCGGTGCGCTTCCGGCACCTACTATGGTGTGTATCTCATCGATAAAGAGTATGATGTCGCGGTTTTTGGTCAGTTCGTCGAGTACGGCTTTGATGCGCTCCTCGAACTGGCCCCGGTATTTGGTGCCTGCCACCATTCCCGCCATGTCGAGTCCGATCACGCGTTTGTCGAAAAGCACGCGGCTGACCTTGCGCTGGTTTATCCGGAGCGCGAGGCCTTCGACAATGGCTGATTTTCCGACACCTGGTTCTCCGATCAGGACCGGATTGTTCTTTTTACGGCGAGACAGAATCTGGGCGAGACGCTCTATTTCGTTTTCGCGGCCCACCACCGGGTCGAGACGGCCTTCGGCGGCTGCCTTGGTCATATCGTAGCCATATTTGTCCAGAGCGGGGGTATCGCTCTTGTGAGATCCCTTTCCGGAACTCTTCTGCGATGACTGGTCCTTGCTCTCTTTGCCTGGTGCGGAAGATTCCTCATCATTGTCGGAACCGACGGGGAGATCTGCTATGGGCGACGCGGGAGACTCGCCGCCAAAACTCTGGATAGATATATCGAAATTGAGATAATCATCCTTGATCTGGCGTAGTATTTCGCTGTCCATGGCACGTTTGTCATGGATGAGGGCAAGAAGTATGTGTTCGCTGCCTATCACCTGCGCATTCATCTTGCGTGCCTCGGAAGTTGCGAGCTGCAGATGGCGGATGGCTGCGAGACTTATCTTATATTGTTGCTCGAAGAGGGTGGTGACCTCCCCCGGCTGGTGCGGTTCCGACAAATATTCCTCGAGCTCCGAGATAATCTTGTCTACCGGTACTTTCAGCTGCGACAGAATCTTGAATGCGTATCCTTCTCTTGTCGTCATGGCTGCGAGCACGAAATGCTCGCTCATGATGACCGGGGAGCCGAAGCGGTTTGCCTCGGCGAGCGCCAATTCAAGAATAGGCCTGAACTGCTTTGAAAAATCGTTTTTCATCTAATATAGTCAATCTTTTCCTCCTATATAACAAACTCCGTGCCAAAAAAGACTAACATAACTTAATCCCCCGGCACCCCGCAATGAGTCAACGTTGTGATTCCGATGCTCCGTAGCGAGGGACAGCGCGCTCCATGGTCCGCTTCCGGATTCCTTTTCTCGGCAGTAGATGTACAAGTGGATGAACTCAATTTTTTTGATTTGTCAAAGTCATGCAAATATATTATCTTTGCGCTACAGCGTCACAACCTCATTCAATCCCCCGATATGAATGCGCGGAGGTCAGAACAGAATAAGTTTTGACGTAAAAAATACAAGTACATGGATACAATAATAATAGGGCAAGGCTATAACCTTGAAGAAAATACTTCCGTTGGAAAGGAACTGATTGAACTGTTTCAATCCAACAGGTACTCTTCATTTATCTGCCTTGTCGCTTTTGCAAGTTTTGGAGGCGTCAGCGCCCTGACTGAAAAAATATCAGAGGCAAAGGCGAAGGGTGTAGATATAAAAATAATATTAGGCGTTGATCAAAAAGGAACTTCAAAGGAAGCTTTGGAAGAAGTATTGTCATGGGGTGTGGATTCCAAAATCTATCATACAAAAGATTTCAATATATTTCATCCAAAAGTGTATTTGTTTGAGAATGAAGATATATTCACACTTATTGTGGGGTCAAACAATCTGACTGTTCCTGGACTGGTCCATAATGTGGAATGCTCGTTGATGATAAAAGACATTAAAAGTAATCCTGTATTGTCTGAATTCTATAACTATTGGGGTGGTATACTGAATGGAACTGAGATTAATCTTTATACAGTTACTCAACAACTTATAGACGATCTTTATGAAGATAATATCATAACTCTTGAATCGGAACGGATTGAAAGATATGACAAGGGAGAGGATGAGGTTCAGGAGCCGGAAAGGGAGAAGAAAAGAATTTTTCAAAAAGCAGGTGTTCAGCAGCTTCCGAAAGGGTTTTCTACAAAACGTAAGCGTCGACAGGTAAAAGTCAGAGTGGGGAATGATGATCAGATTGCTGGAAATCATGCGGAAGTATCGCATGACATAGCGGAGCAAGTCCTTATTGCAGAGATTGGCGGAGGACCGCGTTGGAAGCAGGTGAATTTTCCTGTCAGTATTTTCCAGGATTTTTTTGGAGCGCAACGCGGCAACAATGAGTATGTTATCGAGCTGATGAATATTGCAAAGGATGGAACCTTGGGAGATGTGGAAAAAAGACAAGCCGTTACAGTCAAGAGTAATAACTTCCGTTTTGAGATTAAATGTGCTGAGACTTGTGGAAAATATCCAGGTAACCACAATCGTCCGATCGGGTTGTTTGTAAAACTCGACAGTTCTGAATTTCTATATCAGGTTCTCATGCCTGATTATCCGGTCTATGAAAAGATAAAGAATTATCTTATGCTTGAGGCCAAGCCTAAACGTGCAGATGAATTAAGACGTGTTATTGTTGATGTGGAGGCAATTCACGCACTTTATCCGGAACTTATAATATAAAAATGGAACATAACTTTAGAACTCTAAACTATTTAGGCAGTAAATTACGCCTACTTGATTTCATAGAGGAGAATGTGTTGCGCGTGGCTGCCGAAGGTCAGGGCGTATGTGATTTGTTTGCAGGTTCCGGATGTGTTTCATACAAATTGTCAAGACATTTTGAGGTGGTTTCATGTGACATCCAGAGCTATTCAAAAACAATTTGCAACGCATTGTTGAAAAAATATGTAGTCTCAAAGAATGATATCGAGAGATTCATATCAGAATTAAAAAATGAAAAAAAATTGCTGAATAGCTTTATTCCGGTAATTGATATTGAAGAGGAGGCTATAGAAACCAAAAATCTCGAGATTCTGACGGAGATTCTTGAGAACGGTTCCGTCGAAGTCTATAGTCTGGAGAATAAAAAGACAACATTATGTCATCAATTGCAAGAGGTTCTGTCAAATCTAAAAGGTAATGAATTATTGAACGAAAAATCTTTAATCAGCCGTTATTATGGAGGTGTATATTTTTCTTATCGTCAGGCTGTCTGGATTGACGTAATTCTTGAATCAATACACAGAAGCGTTGCTAAAGAGAATCGTGATTTATTCCTTGCCGCCTTGTTAAGTACGGCAAGCGACATGGCGGATACCGTTGGCAAGCATTTTGCCCAACCGATAAAAGCACGTGATTCAAAAGGGAATATTAAAATTACTGTTTACAATAAAGCTTTAAAAGACAAGACTATTGATGTTGTCTCTTTATACAGGGATTGGCTCCTTCGCTATATCTCCGTGCCGAGGACAAGTCACGGTTTTTGCACAATGCAAGGTGATTATCTTGAATGCTTGCGGAATTTACCGGCTTCCATAAAAACAGTTTACGCAGATCCTCCCTACACAAGAGACCATTATAGCCGTTTTTACCATGTGTTGGAGACAATCACACTGAGGGATTCCCCCGAGTTGTCTACGACTAACATTCGTGGAGATAAACATATCAGCAATGGAATCTATAGAAAGGAGAGGCATCAGTCTCCTTTCTGTATAAAGAGCAAAGCGCCGGATGCGTTTAAGGCGATGTTTGAGATTATTTCAAAGAGAGGTATAAATCTTTTACTTTCTTATTCTCCATACGATGAGACACAAAAAACTCATCCCCGTGTGGTGACTATGCGGCAGCTCATAACATGGGCAAGGAACTGTTTTGATAATGTTGAGATTATTTCCGCCGGTTCATTTAAACATAATAAACTAAACTCCACAGATCACTTTCTTGATGCTTCAGATGAGGCAGAGGTTCTGATTGTCTGCTCCAATGAATAAATTATGAGGACAAATATTAATTTTGTATATGAATCAGATTCCTCCACGGGAACATCCGAAAGCCAGAATGTGCTCATAAAGGGTGACAACAAGAATATTCTGCCCGAACTCTTGAGTGAGTACAAGGGGAAGATAAAATGTGTTTATATTGATCCTCCATATAATAATGGAGATAGATATCATTATTATAAAGATAAGGTTTCCGAGATAACCTGGCTTAGGGATATTCGCTGCGTGCTGGAATATCTGAAAATGTTGCTTTCCACAGATGGAAGTGTATGGATTTCTATAGATGACAGCGAGATGGCATATTTGAAAGTTGAAGCCGACAAGGTGTTCGGAAGAGATAATTGTGCGGGAACCATTGTCTGGCAACAACGTAAATCCAGAGAAAACAGAGCAGTCTTCTCTTGTAATCATGAGTATATTCTTGTCTATACAAAAAACATCAAAAGATTCAAGAAATCGAGGAATCTCCTTCCGGTAGGAAAAGAATTTATAGATGGAAAGTATAAGAATCCGGATAATGATCCCCGCGGCCCATGGCAGTCAGTAAGTGCCAGTGTCCAGGCTGGTCATGCAGTCCCAAGTCAGTTCTATACCATAATTTCACCTGCCGGAATCAAACATAATCCGCCTAAAGGGAGATGCTGGGTCTATAATGAGGAGCGAATGAAGAACGAAATAGCACAAGGCAATATCTGGTTTGGCATGGACGGCCTGAATGCTCCGCGCATCAAGAAGTTTCTGTCATCTGCAAAGATAGGATTGACTCCGCAAACGCTATGGGCCGGGGATGAATATGGTACTACCGACAGCGCTAAGAAACACTTGTTGTCTTTGTTCCCTCAACAAGAAAAAGTTTTTGAGACACCGAAACCGGAGGAACTTATAATGCAGATACTTCGAATTGCCACCAATAAGGATGATTTGGTGTTGGATTGCTACGTTGGTTCAGGCACGACCTTGGCTACGGCTCATAAACTTGAGAGACATTATATTGGTATTGAGATTGGCGAGCAAATGTCTGATTTGGTAGTAAATCGACTCAGGAATGTCATCAGAGGAGAACAAGGAGGGGTTTCAAAAGTATTAAACTGGGAAGGCGGAGGGGATTTTGCATTCTTTTCTTTTGATAAAACTAAAAAAGAATTATTACTGTCCGCTAAACCATAAAATAGTGAGTCCAACTTCTTGAACGGCAGAAG
>OFGE01000125.1_pt1 | contig 87908 bp, 83 predicted proteins | sample 1521681 | NCBI WGS metagenome assembly OFGE01 (sample SAMEA3504093, study PRJEB24116) | mouse gut metagenome | biome: mouse gut; feature: mouse-associated habitat; material: faeces | place: Denmark | collected 2011 | reverse complement strand
CACGTATTTGTTCGAAGCGCCGATTTTGTTGTACAAAATCGTGTGCAAAAATTAGTGAAGCTTTTATTTAGTAGGAAAGTTCAGAGCACTTTCCTACTAAATAAAAAAAGGACTAAATAAACTTTAGTCCTCACATTTATTACATTTTATACTTCACTCTCTTTATTATCTTGTAACATTTCTAATTGTGAAATTAATAAAGCTTCCATTTTGGCTTTATAAACACCAAATTGTCTTTTTAACTCTTCAGTTCTTTTTCTTATTTCAAATTCTTCTTTTGTTATTTCATCTGTTGCTCTTCTTGCTTCGCTTTGAGCATCCCTTATAATTTGGTCAGCTCTTGTTTGTGCATTTGCCTTTATATCATCTGCTGTTGATTGAGCCATAATTAAAGTATTTTGCAAAGTTTGTTCTACATTTTTATAATGTTCCAAATCTTTTTTACTATCCTCAAGCTGATTTTTTAATTCATTATTTTCTTTATACAATTTTTCATAGTCAATAGTAAGTTGATCTAAGAAATCATCTACTTCATCCAAATTATATCCTTTGATACTTTTTGAAAATCTTTTATTTTCAATATCTAAAGGTGTTAACATACTGTTACCTCCTAATATTCTACTTTATCCAAGAACCTGAAAATCTATTTTCAATTTTTTCTTTAGAAATTTCATTTACAATATCATAATTATAAGGTGCAATAACAAATATAGAATTAGATACTTTTTCAATGTTTCCATCTAAAGCTTTTACGGCACCACTAACAACATCAACAATTCTTCTAGCAACATCTTTACTTACATACTCTAAATTTAAAACAACTGCATTTTTGGCTTTTAATTGAGTTACAACTTCATCTGCTTGTTCAAAATTAGTTGGTTTTGATATTTTCATTCTTATTTGTTGTGGTTGAGGCATTGATACAACTTTATTTTTTCTTTTGAAAATGCTTAAAGCTTCTCCTTCATTTTCCTCTTCATTTTCATAGTCTTCTTGATAATCAGAATTATATTCTTCCTCATCATATTCGTCTTGAATGTCTTCATCTCCTAATATATAATTCATTAATTTTTTTAATGATGCTCCTGCCATTATTTTTAGACCTCCTAATTTTTTCTCTTCATTCGTAGCTTAACATACATATAGTATCTATCTATTTTTTGTTGTTGTCAAGTTTTTTTTCCAAATTATACTATTTGTTATACAAAAATAATTTTTTTGTAATTTTTTTGTAATTTTTATGTTATTTAATGTAATACTATTTCATCATATAAACTTATTGTTTCCATCTTTGAAATTTCTTCATCACTATATCCTAAAGCTTTTAATTCTTCTTTTTCATAATTTTCAACAATTGAATAAGTATCATTTTGCCTTAAAACTTTTACTAAAACTTTTTCTGTAAATCCTGCTTTATTTCTCTCTACATACACTCTATCATTTTCTTCTATTAATGCTGAATTGCTTACTTTTAGTCCTGAATAATTCCACCATACTATATCCATTGATATTTTTCTATATTCTAATAGTTCATCTACATCGTCCATTATTCTAAAAACAATAATTCTACTTTTTTCTTCGTCTTTTAAATAAATTATTTCTGCTTCTATTTCATCAGAATTTGATAATCTTAATAATACTTTGTCTCCAATATTAGCTGACATAGATTTTTCTGTATTCATTGATGTTACAATATATGATTCAAAATTATTGACAACTTTTCCTTTTTCATTACTTAATGGAATTGTTGCACCAACTTTTAATTCAAAACTATCTAACAATTCTTTTGTTAAATAATCAAAATTATCAGTTTTTAATATTTCTTCTAAACCATCTACCCTATATGAAGCAAGTCCACTTCTAGGTGCATAAATTACCTCTGATCCTGCTTCTAATTGAGCTTCTAATTCATTTCTTTTTTCAGCTAAAACTCTAACATATGAATCAGATGGACTAATCACTCCTGTAATTTGTGCCTTCTTAGATATATATGCTTCAATTTTATTTTTATGCTCCTGAATTTTTTGTAAGTAGTTTACTTTATACATTAAATCAATAGTATTCTCTATTTGATTTTCCAAACTTAATATATCACTAGAAGGCAAACTCAAATTATCAGTTTCAATTAATTCATTAATTTCTTCATCAAGTTCTGCTATTTGATTTAAAATATTTTCTTCACTATTTGAATAATATCTAAAAAAGGCTTCATCTTTTGCAACACGCTCTCCATCAGATAAAATCTGAACCATTCCATTTTTGTAATTATCACCTTGTAATACAACTTCATCTCTTATAACATAACCTTCTGTCATTTCTTCATACGATAAAGATCCATTTGCCACAATAAAAAAATCTGTAGGTTTTTTCAATATTTTTGTACCATTTGTAACTAGTATAATAAAAAATATCATAAAAACCAGAGTAATTATTATTTTTATAAAGTTACTTTTTTTCTTTATCTCTTTCACTATAACTCCCCTAATATAGTACTAATATTTTGTTCTACTCCATTTTCAGTATCTAGCCATATTATTTCTTTATTTTTTCTAAACCAAGTTAATTGTCTTTTAGCATATCTTCTCGATTCTTGTTTTATTTTTTCAATCATTTCTACTCGAGACAATTCTCCATTAAAGTATTGCACTACTTCTTTATATCCAAGTCCTTGCATTGATGTAGGAAATTCTGAATATTTCGAAATTAGTTTTCGCACTTCATCTTCTAATCCTTGCTCTATCATAACATCTACTCTATGGTTTATTCTTTCATAAAGTTTACCTCTTTCCATTGTTATTCCAAAAACTTTGAAATCATAGTCCACACCTTTCTGTCTAGATAAAATTTCTTGTTCTGTTTTGGTTTTTCCCGTAGATTTATATATTTCAAGAATTCTTATAATCCTTTTTTTATCATTTTGACTTATTTTCTCTGTTGCCTCTGGATCTATTTTATATGCTTGTTCATAAAGTTTTTTTAATCCTTCTTCTGTTTCTGCTATTTGAATTAATTTGTTTCTATATTGTTCATCAAATTTCATATCTTGATATTCAATGCCATATATTAAAGAATTAATATATAATCCTGTTCCTCCAACTACTATTGGAATTTTACCTTTTGAAATAATCTCTTTTATAGATTTTTCGCTATCTTTTTTAAAATCAGATACAGTATATCTTGCATCTGGAGATACAAAATCTACTAAATAATGATTTATTCCTTGCATCTCTTCTTTTGTAACTTTAGCAGTACCAATATCCATCTCTTTGTAAATTTGCATTGAGTCAGATGAAATTATTTCACCATCAATTTTTTTTGCCAATTCAATAGATAATTTTGTTTTTCCTGATGCAGTAGGTCCTACTATAACTACAACTTTAGGTTTCATTCATCTAGCTCCTTTTAAATTTTCTTTCTAAATCATAATTTGTCATTTTGATTGCTGTTGGTCTTCCATGTGGACAAGTAAATGGATTTGGTAAAATTAACAGTTTTTTCATCAAAGATTTTACTTCTTTTTCGTCTAATTTCATTTTACCTTTAACTGCTGCTTTACAAGCAACTGTAGCAATAAATTTATCTTCTTTTTCTTGTCTAGCTGTAACAGCAACTGTATCAATTTCATCTAATATGTCTAAAAATAATTGTTTTGTATTCATATCTTCACACATACTAGGTACTGAAATTAATTTTATTGTATTATCACCAAATTCTTCAAATGAAAATCCTGCTTTAGCAAACATTTCAATATTCTCTTTTGCTATATTCATTTCTTTGTGTGTTAAAGAAATAACATCTGGTAATAACAGCATTTGCTCGTCTTTTTGTTCTTCACTATAATAATTATTTTTTACTTTCTCATATAATATTCTTTCATGTGCAGCGTGTTGATCTATTATGTACATTTCATCTTTTATTTCTATAACTATATATGTATTAAATACAATTCCAATAAATTTATATGGAATTTCTGAAAGTTCTTCTTTGTCCTCAAATACAGTCATATTTTCTTCTATTCCAGCATAAGAAAATTCATTAGAAGCATTCATTTTTTCTTTTTCCATTTTTTCTAATGCTTTTTCTTTTCTAACAGAAAATGGATCAACTCCAAAAGTCTTTTTATACATTTTGTCAAATTCTGGATTACTTTCAAATTCTTCTTTTAATGTTTCTCTAACTTTAACTGTATCTATAGTTTGAGTATTATCAAGTTCTATTTTAGACTCAATCAATTTTTCTGCCAACTTGGAAAAATCAGTCTCATTTACAACTTTTTTTTCAGCATTATATTCTTTATTATCTATATTGACACTATTTTCTTCATCATTTATTACAATTGTATTTTGTGAAACTTCTGTACCTATAGTTGAACTATTAGAATTTGTATCTATTTTTTGAGTATTATCAATGTTATTATCTGAATCTTTATTTAAAGCATTTTCATTTATATTTATTGCTTGAGTAACTTCTTTTGGTTCTAATTTTGTAGAATTCATAATAGTTGTTTCATCTTTTATTAAATTGTTTACATTATTAACATCTAATTCCTTTGTTTCACTAGATATCAATGTGCTACCTAAAGAAACTGCTTTATCTACTATTTCATTATTAATTGTCTTTTCTGTATCTATAATATTGTTAGTATTTGTATCTATATTTTCATTAGTGTTTATATCTATATTTTCATTATTTTTTTCACTTTTATATTTACTAATATATTCTTTTGCTTTTCTACTATTTTCATCTACATTTATATTAGAAATATCAGATTTACTTTTTAAAGCTTGTCTGTATTTAAAAATTTCTTCTAAATGATTATTATTTAATTCTTCATCAGTTTCTTCTGGTTCTTTTATAATTTTAGAAAATAATCCTGTAATTCCTTTTTTATTTTTATGAGTATCATAACTTTCTGTTGGTTCAGAAATCTCTAAAGTTCTATTTAATACTTCATTTTGATTTTCCTTTTTTTCTAAAGTTTCTCTTTCAATATTTTCCACAAGTTCTGATTGTGCTAAACTAGATTTTATAGCATGATAAACAGCTTTAAACACTTTAGATTCTTCCTCAAATCTAACTTCAAGTTTTGCTGGATGAACATTAATATCTACTAATTTTGGATCCATATCTAAATTTAAAATAAGAAATCCATATCTTCCTACTGGTATTATTCCCTTATAGGCTTGATCTGCTGCTGCTGTTAAATTTCTATCTTTTATATATCTTCCATTTAAGAAAAATAATTGATTACTTCTATTTGCTCTTGCTACAACTGGCTTTCCAACAACACCTACAACTTTAATTCCTTCATATTCATATTCTATTTCATTTACTTCTGTAGCAATATCTTTTCCATAAATACTGTAAATTACAGTTTTTAAATCACCATTACCATTTGTTTGAATTATAGTTTTTCCATTACTAATTAATTTTATTGCAACACTTTTATTTACTAATGCAATTCTAGTAACAGTATCTTCAATGTATCCAGCTTCTGTATAATCCTTTTTTAAGAATTTGTATCTTACTGGTGTATTATAAAATAAATTTTGAACAGTTATTGTTGTTCCTACACTTCTTGCTGCTTCTATAAATTCTATAGTCTTTCCGCCTTCTACAACAATTTTGTGAGCTACTTTATCAGCTTCTTTTTTTGAAATCATTTCAACTTTTGCAATAGCCGCTATACTAGCTAAAGCTTCACCTCTAAATCCCATAGATTTAACAGTTTCTAAGTCATCAGCTGATCTTATTTTACTTGTAGCATGACGCTCAAAGGCAATTTCCATATCATCTTCTGAAATTCCACAACCATCATCTGTTATTTTTATTAATGAAATACCACCATTTTTTATTTCAACAGTAATATTTTTTGCTCCAGCATCAATTGAATTTTCTACCATTTCTTTTACTACAGATGCTGGTCTTTCTATAACTTCTCCTGCAGCAATTTTATTTATTGTTAAATCGTCTAAGAGAACTATATTTCCCATATTTATTCTTCCTTTCCTCGCTTCACTCGTCATACGCACTTCAACGATTTTTTTCAAAAATCTTTAAACCGCTATGACAACGAATAAGACATTAATTAGTACCCGCTTCGCTCGCCATTCATACTTCAACGATTTCTTCAAAAATCTTTAGACCTCTGCGACAACAAATAAGACACTTTTTAGCACCCGCATTTCTTTATATGCGTACTTTAATGCATAAAATTTTGTTTGTTCTTTAATTTTATGCAAACATAATGTCTATTTATCTCATTTTATACTTTTTGAAAATTATATCATTAAATTATTTTTTTGTACACTTTTTTAAAATTTTATTTTTATAATAATTATAATTTATACTTTAATTTATTTAAAATTTTATTTAATTTAATTCTATATTTAATTTTATTTTATTCTATATTTAATTTTACTTTATTTAATTCTATATTTAATTTAATTTAATTTTATATTTAATTTAATTTTATTTAATTTTATTTTATATTCTTTCATTTTAAAATTTATTTTTGGCTAGATTTCTTTTAGAATTTTATCTTACACAAAATTTTATTTCATATTTTTAAATTTTATTTTGTAACAGTTTTTCTTATATTTCATAGTATATAACATACAAAAGATTTTACAAATCAAAAAAAACATAAAAAGGAGGAATTTTGTTATGCCAGAAAATAGAGGTTGTGGTTGTGGATTATTCGGAGGAGATTGTGATTGTTTATGGATAATCATCCTTTTAATAATTCTTTTCTGTTGTTGTGGAAATAACAACAATAGAGGTTGTTGCTAATAATACTAAAAAAACGTGGAGTATTTTCTCCACGTTTTTTTATTTATTAGTAAAGTTCTCTGAACTTTACTAATAAATAAAGACTTACACAAATTTCTGCTCACAAAATTTATTTCACAATTTTATTAATACATTCCGCCCATATCTGGTATAGCTTGATTATTTCCGCATCCACAATTTTTTTCTTTCTTTTCAGAAACTATGCTTTCTGTAGTTAATATCATAGATGCTACACTTTCTGCATTTTGAAGGGCTGAACGTGTAACTTTAGTAGGATCAACAATTCCTTCTTGTTTCATATCAACATATTGTTCACGACTAGCATCAAATCCAACTCCTGGTTTACTATTTTTTACTTTATCTAATATAACAGAACCTTCTAATCCAGCATTTGTAGCAATTTGTTTTACTGGCTCTTCTAATGCTTTTAATATTATTTTTACACCTATTTTTTCATCTTCTGAAACTTCATCTAATACTTTCTCAACTTTAGGAATTACATTAACATATGCTGTTCCACCACCTGGTAAAATTCCTTCTTCTACAGCTGCTTTTGTAGCTGATAATGCATCTTCTATTCTTAGTTTCTTTTCTTTCATTTCTATTTCTGTAGCTGCACCAACTTCAATTACTGCAACACCTCCAGCAAGTTTGGCTAAACGTTCTTGAAGATTTTCTTTATCATAACTTGATTTTGTTTCATCTATATTATGTCTTATTTGAGAAATTCTACTTTCTAATGCTTTTTTATCTCCCATTCCGTCAACAATAATTGTATCTTCTTTTGTACATTTAACTTGTTTTGCTCTACCTAATTGTGCTAAAGTTGTTTCTTTTAATTCTAATCCTAATTCTGAAGTAATAACTTCTCCACCTGTTAAAATAGCTAAATCTTCAAGCATTTCTTTTCTTTTATCCCCAAATCCTGGAGCTTTAATACCTACAATATTTAAAATTCCTCTTAATTTATTTAAAATTAAAGTTGATAATGCTTCATTTTCAAAATCATCTGCTATTATAACTAATTTTCCACCTTGACTACTTAACTCTTCTAATAATGGTAAAATTTCTTGGATATTAGATATTTTTTTATCTGTTATTAAAATATAAGGATTATCCATTATTGCTTCCATTTTTTCTGTATCTGTTACCATGTATGGAGAAACATATCCTTTATCAAATTGCATTCCTTCTACAACATTAACTTCTGTTAAAGATGTTTTTGATTCTTCTATTGTAATAACTCCATCTTTAGAAACTTTTTCCATTGCATCTGCTATTAAATCACCAATTTCTTTACTGTTTGCTGAAATACTTGCTACTCTGGCAATATCTTCTTTTCCGCTAATTGGAGAACTTATTTTCTTTAATTCTTCTACAGCTATATTTGTTGCTTTATCCATACCTCTTTTTATTGATATAACATCTCCTCCAGCTGCAACATTTTTTATTCCTTCTTTTAACATAATTTGAGCTAAAACTGTTGCTGTTGTTGTTCCGTCTCCTGCAACATCATTTGTTTTTGTAGAAACTTCTTTTACAAGTGATGCTCCCATATTTTCAAAACTGTCTTCTAATTCTATTTCTTTTGCTATTGTAACTCCGTCGTTTGTAATTAGTGGAATTCCAAAATTTTTGTCTAATACAACATTTCTTCCTTTTGGTCCTAATGTTACTTTTACAGTATCTGCTAATTTATTAACTCCTTCTAATAATTTTTTTCTGGCGTCTTCGCCGTATATTATTTCTTTACTCATACTCTCTCCTCCTAAAAAGAATTTATAACTTCGTATTGCTTCGTTAAAATTTTTTCAAAAGCAGTCACATACATAAGTATGCTCCTTTGCTTTTTTCAAAATTTTGCCTTGCAATTCTCGTTCTAAATCCTTTTTCCTTTTATTTTTACAGTACTAAAACTTACATATCTGCAACATACTTACTCAACCACTGCAAGAATATCCGCATGTCTAACTATTATATAGTCTACTCCTTCATATTTAACTTCTGTTCCAGAATATTTACTTGTAATTACTTTATCTCCTTTTTTTACTTGCATTTCTACTTTTATTCCATTTTCGTCTTTTCCTCCAGGTCCAACTTCTACTACTTCAGCAATTTGTGGTTTTTCTTGTGAAGCTGATGTTAAAATTATCCCACTTTTTGTTGTTTCTTCAGCTTCTACCATTTTAATTAAAACTCTATCATTTAATGGTTTTATCATATATAATCCTCCTTTACATTCGCTTTCTCATAATTAATTCCTGATTAATTAATGAAAAAAATATTACTTTCTAAAAATTAGCAGTCATATTTAATGACTGCTAATAATTTATACCCTATTTACTAAATTGTCAATACAATATTTAAAAAAACTTAAATTTTTTATTAGTAACTTCCAACTTTGTAATATCAAAGTATGTTAATTTAACTCCATATTCAGCAAGTTTTTCATCATATTTATTTTGCTTTAACTTTACTTCTAGATTTTTTGAATATTCAGATAAATAGTTTACATCTAATTTATATTCTTTAGAAATTTCATTTATTCCTTCTTCTATAGAATTTAAAATATAATTTCTTATTCTTTCTATCAATTCTTGTTTTGTGTAAATATTTCTTAATCCTATTACTTGACTAATAAATCTCTTTGGATTTTCAATTTTAAAATCGTATAATCCTTCTAATTTTATATATATTTCTGATGATTCTCCATTTCTCCAATTAACATATTTTATTGGATTATTAAATATATATTTATTATTTTTTAATATTCCTACATTTATAAATAGTACACATAACTTTTCATTTTCTGATTTTCTAATTTTTATTTTTTTTAATTCTTGAACTGTTTTTTTATCAATAACAATAGGATTATCTACATAGTATTCTCCAATATCTTCTTTTACATCGAAAAGTTTTCCTTCTTTTATTAATAAAGCAATTTCGTTCTCTTTTATTCTTACAATGTCCCCTTCAAAAACATTATATTTTTTAAATATTGTATCATTTCCTAAATGTTTAGATTCAATCACTTTTTTATCTGATTTTTCTTTTTGAATAAAAACTAATCTCATCATAATCTGTATCTTCCCTCGTTTTTATCTATTTTTACTTTCTTTTTCGGCCTTTATTAAAATTTTGAATAATAATTCTATTTATCAGGTCTTGAATTCCGTATTAAATTGTCTTATAACTCTTTAATTATTCTTTTTTCTATTCTTCATACCCTAATAATTTTGGTTCACAAGTTAAATTTATACCTAAACTTTTTAATACTTTTTGCTCTGTTGTAGAAATAATATATGAACTATGAGCTTCTAATCCTCTTAATTTATCAAAAACTTCAAATGTTTTTTCTATAATTGGATTGGTTTTAGAACATATACTTAATGCTATTAAAACTTCTGGTAAATTTAATGAATAATTCCTTTTATATGATGTTTTTTGTTTTAAACTTAAAATAGATTCCAAAACTGATGGTGATAGTAAATATACATCATCAGGTATTCCAGAAATTTCTTTTATAGTATTTATTAATAATGCACTTGAAGCACTTAATAATTCTGATTCTTTACCTGTTATTATTTTTCCATTTTCTAACATTATAGCTACTGTATTTACATTTTCTTTTTCTGACTTTTCTAAAGCATACTTTACAATTTCTCTATCATAAATTGTAATTCCAATATTATTCATTAACTTTTTGATGGTTTCTACTGTTTCTCCATTTCCTATTCCTTTTTTATAATCACATAAACTTGCATAATATCTTCTTATTATTTCCATCTTAGCAGCCTTTCCGAGCCACTTCATCATTAATTATACATTTACTAATCATATTTACTCCCATATCAGTAGGAGATTTGTATATGTCCATTCCTGTTATTTTATTTAAGATGTTTTTTAAAATTGGAAATGCTGAAATATCTCTATTATAATTTACGGCCTTTATATTATATTCTTCTAGATGAAAAGAATCTATCATATTTATATCACCTAAATCTGCTGTTGCAGCTTCATATGATATATTTACTGGATGCATAAGTGGTAAATCCCAAACAGGAAATGTTTCAAATTTGGCATATCCAGATTTTATCCCTCTTTTATATTCATGATACAATTGTGACAAACAAGTTCCAAGTTTTCCACTATTTGGTCCTGGAGCTGTAACAACAACTAGTTTTTTTGTTGTCTCTATATATGGATTTTTACCATATCCTTCTTCACTTGCAATTGTTTGAACATCATCTGGATATCCTTTTGTAGGAGCATGTAAATATACTTTTATATTTTTGCTTTCTAAAGTTTGTTTTAATTTTTCAACACCTTCTTGACCAGTATACATTGTAATTACAACACTATTAATTGAAATTTTTAGTTTTGAAATATTTTCAATTAGTCTCAAAAGTTCAACATCATATCCAATTCCATAGTCTGCTCTTATCTTATTTTTTTGTATGTTATTTGCATTTATACAGAAAATTATTTCCAAATTTTCATTAAATTCTTGCAAAAGTTTTATTTTAGCATCTGGATTAAATCCTGGTAATACTCTACTTGCATTATAATCATCAAAAATTTTCCCTCCAAATTCCAAATACAATTTATTGTCAAACATTTGTATTCTTTCTTCGATTTTCTCTTTTTGAATTTTTAAATATTTTTCATTATCAAAAGCTAATTCCATTTCTTCTCCTACTTTCTAAATTAATTATTTCAAAAGAACAAAAAAGCCTGTTTTAAAGTACTCAAATATTTTAAAATTTAATTGACTCATCTTTGTTCACGTGCCAAATTTTACTTTGTTTTTTCTCTTTTTAAGAGAAAATTATTACAAAAAACAAAAAAGCAGATTTAAAAAAAGGGTTTTTTTTTAATCTGCTTCGATTTATTTCTTTTGATGTAAATATTTTAACATTTACGAAATTTAAATGCAAGTACTTTTTTACATTCTTTGTTTTACTGCTTCATAAATTACTATTCCTGCTGATACAGATGCATTTAGTGAAGTAATATTTCCTTTCATTGGTATTTTTATTAATAAATCAGAGTTTTCTTTTACAAGTTTACTCATTCCATATCCTTCACTACCAATAATTATAGCTAATGGTCCTTTTAAATCTTGATTATAATATAAAGTATCTGCATTTCCATCAGTTCCAATTATCCAAACTCCTGATTCTTTTAATTTTCTTATAGTTTCATTTAAATTATTTACTCTAGCAATCTTCATATAAGTAGTTGCACCAGTAGAAACTTTTGTTACTGTACTATTTACTGCAACATTTCTTCTTTTGGGAATTATTATACCATGAATTCCTGCTGTCTCTGCAGTTCTTATTATTGATCCAAAATTATGTGGATCTTCTATACCATCTAATATTAAAATAAATGGATCTTCATTTTTACTTCTTGCGTCATCTAAAATATCTTCAATTTCACAATAATTAAATGGAGGAACAACAGCAACAATTCCTTGATGATTTTCTGCCATTTGATCTAATTTAGATTTATCAACTTCTACTAATACAATTCTAGTTTCTTTTGCTTTAGCAATAATTTCATTTATTGAACCATGCTTTTCACCACGTTCAACATAAATTTTATTTATATCTTTTTCTGATTTTAATAATTCAAGAACTGCATTTCTTCCAGCAACAATGTCATCATAAGAATTTTCATCTGATTGATCTCTGTTTTGTCTTCTATCTTCAGCATTCTGTCTTCTATCTTCTGGAAGTCTTCTTTCAATAAATCTTCTATCTGTTATAGAGCGTCTTTCTCCAATTCTTCTATCAAATTCTGCTCTTTCAGCCCCTCTTCTATCAATTTTTCTTCTATCTTCAATTCTTCGTTCATCTTGTCTTCTTTCATCTTCTCTTCTTTGCTTTTTTCTTCTGTCTTCATTATTATTTGCTTTTTCTCTAGAAATTCTTGCTTGTCTACTTCTTTTATCTCTATAACTTTCTCTCATTTTATTTCTCCTTTTATATATTATATAAAATTAAATTATTTAATTTAACATACGTACAAAAATGGTCAATAATGTCTATTAACTAACATATGCGATTAATAATTGATTATTCTTCATCATCCAATTTTAATACTGCTAAAAATGCTTCTTGTGGTACTTCTACATTTCCTATTTGACGCATCTTCTTTTTACCTTTTTTCTGTTTTTCTAATAATTTTTTCTTTCTTGTAATATCTCCACCATAACATTTAGCTAAAACATCTTTTCTCATTGCAGAAATTGTTTCTCTTGCAATTATCTTTCCTGCTACTACTGCTTGAATTGGTATTTCAAATAATTGCCTTGGTATAACTTTTTTTAGTTTTTCTGCCATCTTTCTTCCTCTATCATAAGCTGAATCTTTATGCACAATAAATGAAAGCGCATCTACTGGTTCATTATTTATATGTAAATCTAATTTTACTAAATCTGCTCTCCTATTTTCTTTAAATTCATAATCAACTGATGCATATCCTTTAGTCTTTGATTTTATTGTATCAAAAAAATCATATATAATCTCATTTAATGGCATATCATATTTTAATGTTACTCTTGTTTCATCAAGATATTTCATATCTATATAAGTACCTCTACGTTCTTGACAAACTTTCATAACATTTCCTACAAAATCTTTTGGTATCATTATTTCAACATCCATTATAGGTTCTTCCATATAACTAATCTCTGTTGTAGGTGGTAAATCTGTAGGATTATATAGTTCAATAACTTCTCCATCTGTTTTATGAATTTGGTAAATAACTGAAGGTGATGTTGTAATTAATCCAATATCAAATTCTCTTTCTAATCTTTCAATTACTATTTCTAAATGCAGTAGTCCTAAGAATCCACATCTAAATCCAAATCCAAGTGCTGCTGAAGTTTCAGGTTCATAATTTAAAGCAGCATCATTTAATTTCAATTTTTCTAAAGCTTCTTTTAATGGTTCATATTCACTACCATCTATTGGGTACATTCCACAATAAACCATCGAATTAGCTGTTTTATATCCAGGAAGTGCTTCTTTTGCTGGTTTATTTTTTAATGTGATTGTATCACCAACATGTAAATCTGATACAGTTTTTACGCTTGCTGCAATATATCCAACTTCTCCTGCTCCTAAACAATCTGTAGGAATATAAGCACCTGCTCCAAAATATCCTACTTCTGTAACTGTAAATACTTTTCCAGTAGCCATAAATAAAATTTCATCATTAGCTTTTACAACTCCATTTTTTATTCTTACATAACTTAAAGCACCTTTATAATTATCATAATATGAATCAAATATTAATGCTTGAAGTTCGCTATCTATACTACCATTTGGAGCTGGAATATCTGTAACAATTCTTTCTAGAACTTCTTCTACATTTAAACCTGTTTTAGCTGAAATACATGGAGCATCCATTGCAGGAATTCCTATTATATCTTCAATTTCTTTTTTTACTTCATCTGGTCTTGCATTTGGTAAATCAACTTTATTTATAACAGGTAAGATTTCTAAATTATCATCTAAAGCTAAGTATACATTTGCCAAAGTTTGTGCTTCAACTCCTTGTGTACTATCTACTACTAGTATTGCACCTTCACATGCTGCTAAACTTCTAGATACTTCATAGTTAAAATCAACATGTCCAGGAGTATCAATTAAATTAAATTCATATATTTCTCCATTTTTAGCAGTATAATTCATTTTTACAGCTTGAGATTTTATTGTAATTCCTCTTTCTTTTTCTATATCCATATTATCTAAAACTTGTGATTCCATTTCTCTTTTAGATAATACTCCTGTCATCTCAATTATTCTGTCTGCTAATGTAGATTTTCCATGATCTATATGTGCAATTATACTAAAATTTCTAATGTTTTTTTGCTTATCTTGCATATTGTCTCCTTATTTTTTATATAATTTATAAATATTTTTTATTTAGAGATTACACTTTCAAAATATATATTATCTTGAAGTATCATCCTCTCCTTTATTTTGGGATTTATTCGTTCCTGCTTTCAAATTTTCTATTTGTAAAATTTGAGAACTTACATCTTCTTTATACTTATCTAAATTGTTTTGTATTTTTACTTCTTTTCTTCCTTGTTTTATTTTGTTAATTGCTAAATTAGTATAATAATCAGTTTTTGTATACTTTCCATTTTCTCCAAAATCTAATTTAGTTGAATTTCTATTTTTAAATTTAGTAATAATATTTCTAAATGGATTTGTAAATTTATTCACAAATTCTTTTATTATATTTAATTTATTTTTTTGTAACGCTTTTTGCTCTATTAATTTATTTATTACTGGTAGTTCTACTGTTGACAGTTCATCATCTATCATTGGTGATTCTGATACCTTTTTGGGATTCTCCACAATTACTAATTCTTCTGTTTGTTTTGTATCATACAATCCATTTTCTTTCATATAATTTGTAAATATTCTATCTAAAACAATTACAACAGATTCGTTATCCCAAGTTTTTCCATTATCAAAGTCCTCTTTCATTACATAATTGCTAATTGTCATATCAAGAGTTCTGTCAGATATATTACTATCAACAATGTTTTCTACTTCAATTCCATATTCTTTTAATAATGGAATATATTCTAATAAATCTCCTTTTTTAGCAATATTAGTAAATTCTTTTATTCTTTCACTATCTTTTATTTTGTAACCTTGTTTTGCTAATATTTCTAATCCTACAATTTGATTCATCATTTTAGTTTTAATTATTTCTGTTTTGCTAATTATTCTTTTGGCTACTCCATGTTCAATATCTCCATACCATTCAAATTCTGATAAAGAATCTTGCATTATTTTATCGATTTTTTTATATCTATATACTAAATGGGAAATATCTTTCAAAGATACTTCTGTTTCAATATTGGCAATTTGCATTTCAGCAAGACAAAAAATATTCTTGTATAAATTTATTAAACTTTCTTCAATTAATTCTTTGTCCATTTCTATTTGAATTGCGGTTTTTCCCTCACCAGAATAATATGATATATTATATACAACATCTAAGCATGATTCTATATTTTCTAGTATATCATGACTTTCTTGTTTTTCTATAATAGTGTCTGGAAATTGAGAATAAAAAACAGTCATTAACTCATCTCTATTTTGAATACCTGCTCGCAAAAGTTCTTTTTCAGTAGTTCCTATACTTGCAGATAGCATATTAGTTAAAAATGTTAAATTTGGATATCCATTAGTATTTCTTCTATATTTTTGAGCATCTTCAGAAGTTCTTGATGTAGATGCTCTATCAGCTGCTGTTTCTACAAAAATTTCATCTAATGCTGTTCCTTTCCATTCATCTTCTATTGGATCATAATATGATAATCCTTGATAAGGATGTCTATACTCAATAGCATGATAACATTCATGAGTTAATGTTTGAAAAATTCTTTCTCCAAAATCCTGTATTGATGCTGTTTTTTTTAATTCATTAAAATAATCTTGATTAATTCTTATACAACATTCTGCTGGTATATATACTCCCATAATCCTTGATGTTTTACCTACCTTTAAGTTTGAAGCAAATTCAATCTTTTTAATATTATTACAAAAATACGATAATTCTTCTGCAATATGTTCATTAGAAAAATTAAATTCATATGCTCTTCTTTGAAATATTTCCTCTAATATTATCGCAAAATTTCCATATTGTTCTTTTGTTATGTATTGTTTTATAATTTCTTCCAAGTCTTTATTATAATAGTTTTTTTCATTATTAATAGATTTTTTCATAATTTCTTTCCTTGTTTTAAATTTATTAATTATCTATCTATATCTAAACTTTTTGGTGGCTGTGCATATTTTCTTAATAAATTAATTTCAGGATTATTATCTAAACATTCTATATAATTTCCATTTTCACTTTTTTCGTAAATTTTTTTATCTGAAGTTATAATAACTTTTTTCCCTTGAATTGTACATTCTGCAATAATTGATTTTTCAATATCTTTAGATTTTTCCATATTTCTATTTTTGATAATAAATTACCATATTCTCCTTCCTAAAAGCTTCTTCATATTTATATTAACTTATTTAAATATATAATTATCAATATTAATCTATTTTTAACAAATCAAATTTCAAATAGTCAGAACTAACTAATTTATAATCAATTCCATCTATATTTTTTTCTATAGCATCTTTATGTGATTCTCCATGTAAATGAGCATAATAACATTTTTTTATATTATAGCTTTTCATTGTATCTATAAAATCTATTTCTTTTGGAACTTCTTTTTCTTTATAAAATGGTGGATAATGTATAAAAGTAATTATTTCATAATTACTTCCATAATTTTTAAGTCCATCATTAATAGAAAGTTTTAATCTATCATTTTCTCTTTTTAATATTTTAAAATTTTCTTCTGATTTCCAAGAATTTATCCAACCTCTAGTCCCAGTTATAATTTTGTTCTCAACAAAATATGAATTATTAAATAAGAAATCAATATTTTGAAAATTGTTTTCTTTTAAAAATTTTCTCATACTAGTTAATGTTCCCCACCAATAATCATGATTTCCTTTTGACAGTATTTTCTTACCTGGTAAACTATTTAAAAATTCAAAATCTTTATATGTATCTTCTAAATATGTAGCCCAAGAGAAATCTCCTGGCAAAATTACAGTATCTTCTTTATTTACTTTACTTGTCCAATTTTCTTTTATTTTTTCTGCATGATTTTCCCAATTATATCCAAAAATATCCATTGGCTTTTCTCCAGAAAAAGATAAATGTAAATCTCCTATTGCATATATAGACATTTTTTACTTTCCTTTCCATACTTCAAAGATTTTTTAAATCTTTGGAGCTATAATAATAAAGAAAGAATTCATTATTCTCCAATTTTTAAATTAGGTATAGCATTTAAATTTAATTTTGCTCTTTCTCCATTTATATAATTATAATATCCACTAGCAGCTATCATTGCAGCATTATCTGTACAAAGTATTGGTTCTGGATAATATACTTTTATATTTAAATCTTTTGCTAAATCATCAAAAGATTTTCTAATAAAAGAATTTCTAGAAACTCCACCTGCAATAACTATTTTATCTGAATGATACTCTTTTATTGCCTTTCTCACATTTGATTCAAGCATCGTTGTAACAGCTAATTGAAAACTTGCACATAAATCTGCTTTATTAATATTAGGAGTTTTATGATTTAAATTAATTACAGCAGTTTTTATTCCACTAAAACTAAAATCTAAATTATCAAAATGTGTTATTGGTAATTTTATATTTGGTTCTCCTTCTTTAGCTAAATTATCGACTTTAGGCCCTCCTGGATACCCTAGTCCAACTACTCTTGCAACTTTATCAAAAGCTTCTCCTACAGCATCATCTCTGGTTTTACCTAATATTTCAAAATCATTATATGATTTTACATTTACTAAGTGAGTATGTCCACCTGAAATAATTAAACATATAAATGGTGGCTTTAAATCTTTATGTGTTAAATAATTTCCTGCTATATGTCCTTCTATGTGATTCACTGCAACTAAAGGCTTTTTAGTTACATAACTTAACCCCTTAGCATAAGAAACACCAACAAGCAATGCTCCTACTAATCCTGGTCCCTGAGTAACAGCAATTGCATCTATATCATTTAAACATACATTTGCTGTTTTTAAGGATTCTTTCATTATTCTATTAATAACTTCTGTATGACATCTTGATGCTATTTCTGGAACAACTCCACCATATTCTTCATGTATTTTTATTTGAGAATTAATACAATTTGATAAAACTTCTCTACCATTTTTTACAATTGATATAGAAGTTTCATCACAACTTGATTCTATTCCCATTATTAATATATCTTTCAAAATAAACTCCTTGATTTTATCTTATATAATTTTCATTTTTTAGTATTTATATAAATAATGAAAAAATCTTTCCAACACCTTGAAATAATAAATTTGATATAACTCCAATTACAGGAGAAACAATATATTCTAATATTCCAAAAATCCATAATATCATAAATACATAATATAAAGTTGAATAATTATTATTTAACCATTGTTGTACTTTATAAGGTAATAAATGTCTAAAAATTTTTTCTCCATCTAAAGGTGGTAATGGAATTAAATTAAATGTTCCTAATCCTATATTTACCATTATTAGAACTTGTAAAAAAGAAACTAAAATAGCACCTAAATTTGTAAATACAAATCCTTTTGCAAAAGTATATATAGCATAATAAATTACAGTCCCAAATATTGCTAAAATATAATTTGTTAAAGGTCCTGCAAGAGAAACCATTGTTTCGCAAAAAGCTCTTGATTTATTGCTATTAAAATTATTAGGATTTATTTGAACTGGTTTTCCCCAACCAATATGTGTAAACATCATAAGAACAAATCCAAAAAAATCCAAATGACTCATTGGATTAAGATTTAATCTGCCCTGAGCTCTAGGAGTAGTATCTCCAAATTTATTTGCAGTCCAAGCATGTGCAAATTCATGAAATGTAATAGCAACTATTACAGCTGGTAAAGTTATAAGTATACTTATCCAACCTTGAACTCCCATACTAGTTAAAGACCATATAGCTAAAATAATTAGCAGTCCATAAATAATGTTTCTATTTACATTTCCTCCATAGTTAAAAAACATATACTTCCTCCTTATTTTTCAAACATAGTTTTTGTCTTATTTCATACTCTATCATATTTTATTAAAAATTTCAATTATTTAAACATATCTTTTATTTTTTATATCAAAATTAAAGCTAATTTGATTTTGATAATATTTTAGCATTACAACTTGATTTCATTTATATAACAATTATGTATTAATCTTGCACCAAAGATTTCTAATAGCTTATAATATGATTAGGTAAATTTGTTACCTATTGTACATTGTCATCTTAATAAAAATTGGAGGAAAAGACTATGAAAAACGACATCATCAATTTGCCAATCGATCAGTACGAAGAAGCTATTGTTGACGCAGTTGAAAACAACGATTTTACCATAATTGTAGGAAGAACCGGTTCTGGCAAAACCACCCGGGTTCCTCGTTTCTTGATTGATAAATTTCATCAGGTAATTGTCACAGAACCGCGCATTTTGACGGTAAAAAACGCTTCCAACCGCATTGCGGAGGAAATGGGTGTGACACTTGGTAAAGAAGTTGGCTATAAGACTGGCTATGACAAATGCTATTCGGCTAACAGCAAAACTTTGTTCTGCACAGACGGGCTTCAACTCGTTAGAACAATCAACATGAAGAATTCCACAAAACCCAATGTCTTAGTAATAGACGAGGCACATCTGTGGAATATCAACATGGAGGCACTTGTTGCTTGGTGTAAATTCATGCAAAATAAGTGGAACACAAAAGTTGTAATTATGTCAGCAACAATGGACGCCGAAAAGCTGAAAATCTATCTTGGCGAAAAAACAACAATCATCAACGTTCCTGGCAGGCTCCATGAAGTAGAAGTATCTCACCGTCCTGCATATATGCTCATACCTACTGTGCGTGAATATGTACAGGAAAAACGTGATACTCTGATTTTCGTTTCCGGTAAAAAGGAAATGGAAGATCTTATCGGACAAATCAAGGAATCGCTTATTGATGCGGTTATCCTTCCCCTTCATGGAGAACTTGAGTGGGAAGAACAAAAAAAATGCTTTTTGAAATATGATCTTCCCAAAATAATTGTTGCAACTAATATTGCACAGGAAGGAATTACCATTCCTGGTATAAGTGTTATTGACACTGGGAAAGCCAAAATTTCTGTTACAGAAGCTGGCGTGGAAGCTTTGGAAGAAGTCGAAATCAGCAAAGCTGATTGCAAACAGCGTGAAGGCCGTGCAGGAAGAACAGAAGGCGGACGATATACTCTTTGCTCTGATTTTCCATATGAGAATCGGGCAGATTACACTCTTCCTGAAATTCAGCGGTCTATTTTAGATCGTATCGTTTTGCATCTTGCAGTTGCCGGACTTGATGCTGAGAAACTTGAGTTTTTCCATCAGCCTAATATCGATGATATTAAAAATGCAAAAAGAAAACTCGTTAAACTCGGCGCTCTCAATTTTGATAACAGTGTTACCGAATTAGGGCACAAAATGGCAAAACTTCCTGTTTCTGTAGAGCTTTCCAGAATGATCTGTGAAGCTGAAAAATATGGTGTGACCGAGCAGGTTATAACCATTGCAGCAATCATGGAAATGGGCGGTCTGCTTTACAAAGGAAGAAAAGCTACTACAAATTACAATCATTTTTCTTCTGAGTCACAAAGCGATTTGCTTGCAGAACTTGATGTATGGGAGCATCTTTCGAAAATTGGATATATCAATTTCAAAGAAGTTGGTGTAAACAAAAAGAATTACTTCCGTATTAAAAAGCATATTAAAAAACTCAAAGAAGCAGTTTCTGGTTTAATAATGCTGGAATCCAATGATAATCGTGAGGCTATTTTATCATCCTGTATTGCCGGCATGGTTAACAACATTTTTGTTCATATGAATTATATGAGCTGGACAGGTGAAGACGGTGCTTGCAGGCAACTTGATAAATCAAGTTGTCTCACATCTGCATCTACTTATGCATGTATTATTGGTATTCCCAAAAACATTCCATGCAAAAGTTTTTGGGGTAACAGTACTATTAATGTAATCACTTTTGCTACAGGAGTACAGCTCGAGCAGCTTGAGAAATTGCTTCCCAACGAAATTGAGCAGGAAGTTACCGCATCATATAATTGTATTTTTGATGAGGTAATTGTTCAAACACGAAAATATTTCCGTGGCGTCGAAATTGATTACGATTCATACAGCGACCGGAATCATCCTGATTATCAGCATTTAAAAGCAGAATATGAGGCTGAGCAGGAAAGATTACGGAAATTTGAAGACAAACGAAGGATAAGCTCTCATTCATTTGAATTGCAACCGATAGATAATCGGCAAAGGGAAATTATTATTGATAACACAAGTTTCCAGGTAGATTATGATTGGAAAGATACTCCTTATGTTACTCTGGATAAGGAAACACTGTTTTCAACAGAAGAAAAAGAAGTATTTTTGGATAATGGAAAAAAAGTTTTGGTTCATTTTAATGATTTCTCACGGAACATTTCCAGACAGGAAAATATCGTTGCTCTCAGAAATATCGTAATAGACATAATGCTTAAGAGAGCGCGTGACGAGAAAAAATCTGAGTATTCGAGTATTCAGGTATGTAACCTTAACGATGTACTTAAAAACTGCAAAAAAATCGGTGCTGTTACGCTTATTACTGGTTATAAAGAAGAGCCACTTTATGGCTATGGCTGTATATCTCTCAAGAAACAAACAGTATCTTTTGAACTGTTAAATGATGAAGAAAAAGCCAACGAGAAAACCAAAGAAGCTTTACAGTTCCTGTTTCAGAAGCATGTTGACAAGAATTATCCTGTTGGGAAATTTAGCACTCAGAAAGGAAAAAAGAAAAAAGTCTTGACTCCTGAAGAAAGTAAGATGAGATCGGAGTTCAACTCTCTTGTTAGAGAGTTACTTTTAGACTTAAGTATTGAAAATGCTAAAGATAGCTTAGAGTTTTTAGAAGAATACTTTTTAGATATTACAAAAGGACTTCAGAAAGCAAGCTAATCAGAAAGCTGTTTATATTTCAGTTTAGTACAAAAAAAGGTGCCTGACAAATGTCAGGCACCATTTTTTTATATTATAGGAAATTGCTCTGCAATTCCTATAATATAAAGCCTTCGGCAAACTTTGTACACAAATTTTACATATTATTTATTGGTTTCATTGTTGGGAATAATATAACATCTCTAATTGAAGCAGAATTTGTAAGTAACATTACTAATCTATCAATTCCAATTCCCATACCACCTGTTGGAGGCATACCATATTCAATAGCCATGCAGAAGTCTTCATCCATCATATTTGCTTCATCATCTCCTGCATCTCTTTGTTTTAATTGTTCTACAAATCTTTCTCTTTGATCTATTGGATCATTTAATTCTGAATATGCATTTCCATATTCACGTCCATCTATAAATAATTCAAATCTTTCAACTAATCTTTTATCTGATGGTTTTCTCTTTGTTAATGGAGATACTTCAACTGGATAATCACAAATAAATGTTGGTTGTATTAAAGTTTCTTCTACAAAATCTTCAAAGAACTGATTTATAATATATCCTCTACTTTGTTTTGCCTCTTCCATTTCAACACCTTTCTCTTTTGCTATAGCTATTGCTTCTTCATCTGTATTAATTGTATTGAAATCTACTCCTGTTACTTCTTTTATAGCATCTATCATTGTTACTCTTCTCCAAGGAGATTCTAAATCTATATCTGTTCCTTGATAATTAATTTTGGCTGTTCCTAAAACTTTTTCTGCAACTGTTCTAATTAATTTTTCAGATGTGTCCATCATATCGTTATAATCTTGATAAGCAGCATAAAATTCTATGTTTGTAAATTCAGGATTGTGTTTTATATCCATTCCTTCGTTTCTAAACATTCTTCCCATTTCATATACTCTATCAAAACCACCCACAATTAATCTTTTTAAGTATAATTCGTTTGCAATTCTTAAATACATGTCCATATCTAATGTATTATGATGTGTAATAAATGGTCTTGCTGTAGCTCCACCAGCTATTGTATTTAATATAGGTGTATCTACTTCTAAATAACCTTCATTATCAAAGAAATTTTTTATTTCTTTTAATATTTTACTTCTTAAAAGGAATGTTTGTTTAACTTCTGGATTTACTATTAAATCTACATATCTTTGTCTATAACGTAAATCTATATCTTTTAATCCGTGAAATTTTTCTGGTAAATCTCTTAATGATTTAGTTAAAAGTACAACTTCTTTAGCATGAATAGAAATTTCTTCTGTTCTTGTTTTAAATACAAAACCTTTTAGACCAATGATATCACCTATGTCGAATATTTTAAAAGCTTTATAACTTTCCTCTCCTAAATCATTTATACTAACATAACTTTGAATTTTTCCTGTAGCATCTTGAATTGTGCAAAAAGATGCTTTTCCCATTATTCTTTTTGCCATTATTCTTCCTGCAACTGAGACATCTTTTCCTTCATATTGTTCATAATTATCTTTTATATCTCTAGAGAATTCTGTTCTATCATATTTTGTTATTTCAAAAGGATCTTTTCCAGCTTCTTGAAGTTCTTTTAATTTATCTATTCTAACCTGCATTAATCTATTAATGTCTTCTTCTGTTTGAATTATTTCTTCATTATTTTCACTCATATTTTCATGCCCCTTTTTATCAATTTTAACTTATTTATTATATACCAAAAGTCAATTATTGTAAACTGGTTTTTTATGTTTTTTTAGGTGTGTATTTTTTATGTCAATTTTGTTATTTTAATTTTTGAACCTAATTGGTAACCTCTTTTATAATATAATTCACAACATCAATTATATTATAAAAAATTGAATATATTTTTATTTATAACTTCTCTATTCTTACTTAATTTCCATCATATATGATATATTTGTTGCTCTCATTCCAAAACTTTCATATACTTTTTTGGCATTTTCATTTTCTGGATTAACTGTTAAGTAAATATCTGTACAATTATTTTTTATTCCTAATTTTTGTGCAAATTTTAATAATTTAGTCCCTATTCCTTTTCCCCTATAATTTTCATCTACACATAATGTATCTATTGTTAAAAGTTTTCTATATCTCATAAAATTATTATTTTTTTCTATAATATCTATTATTATATATCCAACTATTTTTTCGTCTATTTTAGCAACATATATATTTTTTCTATTTAATAATCTCTCTAATCTTTCATTTGGTATTACCTCTTCTACATCCAAAAATAAATCTGGGCGCCAATTAACATGAATTTTATGTACTTGTTTTGCCAACTCATTTATTTCTTTTTGATCTTCTATTTGGGGAACTTCTATATTTATATCCATATTTTAATCAACTCCAATTTCATTTAAATATTTATCTGTAAATTGTTTTACTTCTATTTGTTTACCATTTATTTTGTGAATTAAATCATATGCCAATTTATATGCTTCTTCATATTCTTTTTTAGAAATTTCATTTCTATCTAAAGCATCTTTTAATTCTTCCTCATCTAAAAGAATAGTACTTCCGTCTGGTTCTAATACTACATCCAAATATAAATCATCTTCATATGGTATTCCATTTTCCTTTCCTATTTCTCTTGCAATATCAAAATACCATTCTATAATTTCATTGTTTTCATCATACATTGTTGTTAATTTAATTTTTGATTTATAATCATAGAATTCTAACCATTTATAATTATCATTTGCTATACACTTATCTTTTGCAACAATAAATGGTTCATATGATTTTATAAATTTATGCAAATAAATATCTCCACAAAAGTTATTATCATTTACTGTTCTCACTCTAGTTTCAAATTTTTCTACAGTTTCATTTCCTTCTATTCTATCTGCATATCTCTTTTTTAGACTTATCCAATATCTTTGTACAATTCCAGACTTAGAAATATTAACATCATCCATTACTTCATTTTCTAGTATTCCACCATTAGCCTTAATTGTTTTGTATGATCCTACATTATTTTTATCACAAGTTATTAAAACTCTATGAAATCCTAATTTTTTATAATATTCTAATGCCAATCTTAACATTTCTTTTGCATATCCTTTTCTTCTTTCATTAGGCAAAATACTATATCCAATATTTCCACCATATTTTAGAAGAAAATTTGATAATCTAAGTCTACAATCAATTATACCAACTAATTTATCATCATAATTTCTAATTGCTAAATATACTGTTGATGGTGAATATTCTTTTCCATATTTTCTTAAATGTCTGTTATCAAAATCTAACCATTCTTCATAAGTTTCACATTCTTCTAGTCCTGAACATCCGCTAAATTCTTCGTTATTTTCTAAAAATATTTTTTTACAATTCATTACTTGTTCTTTATATTCCATTGTAGGTTTTACTAATTTTAAAATACTCTCATTTTCTTTTATATTCACTTTTATCACTTCCTATTTTACATATTTTGAATATTATATACATATGCTACTTCTTCATATTCTTTATCTCCAAATTGTCCTACTTTATAATCGTAAACTTTTCCGCCTATTTTTTCATAAAAAGCTCTTGATTGGACATTTTCAGCAAAACACCATAAAATCATTTTTTCTCTTCCTTTATTTTTAAATTCATCTATTACATATTGAATTAATTTTCTTCCAATTCCTTTTTTCTTCAATGTTGATTTTACATATAATGCACATAATTCGCAATCTATTTCCTCATATTCACTGGAGAATTTATTGTTATCTATATATATGCAAAATCCAACTACTTCATTATCTATAACTGCAACTATAAAACCATCTTGATTATAATATTTTTTTAGCTTAGCAATTTTTTCTTCCTTATTTAATTTTATCAAATAATCATTATCTATAAAATCTTTATATGCAGTTTTCCATCCATCAATATTTATATCTACAATTTTTTCTATATCTTCTTTTTTTACATTTCTTATTATAATCTTATCTTTATCAAGCATAAAATATATTCTCCTTTCCAAAATCTTTATATTATAGAAATTGCGTAGCAATGATAAAAAAATAAGCCTTGCCAAAAGAATCTTTAAGACTCCTTTGCAAGACTTTATATCTCTTACTTCGTGTAGACAATTTTATAAATTGTCCTTTATCGCTCAGAATTTTTATTCTTAGATAAACTCTTAAATTATGTTTACTATTTTAGCATAATATTTTTATATTGTCAAACTTTGAAATTATGGATATACGCTTAAACTTTCACATTTTATTATATAAAAAAATAATTATATATATTAAAATGAAGCGATGCGCAGTTGGGAGTTTAATGTTTCTTTGCAAATTTAAAAATAACATACTTAAATATAAACTTCTACAATGTTATTTAAATCCATAAACGACCAGCAAAGAGCGAAATGATAATATATATAATTATTTTATATATTAATTTAAAATATAAAAAAATAATTATACATATTAAAATGAAGCGATGCGCAGTTTTTACTAACAGTTGAATGCAAGTGATTACTGTTAGTTAATGCAGAGCTGGGAGTTTAGAATTTCTTCGCAAATTTAGAAATAGCATACTCAAATATAAACTACTACAATATTATTTAAATCCATAAACGACCAGTAAAGAGCGAGATGATAATATATATAATTATTTTATATTATAGAAAATTTAAAATCTGTCTGTTTTGTTCTTTGTATACTTAAAAGTAAAATTTCAAACTTCATCTTATTTCAAATCTAATTTAATATGCACATCTTTTAATTGTCTATCTGTAACAATTCCAGGAGCACTCATCAATAAATCTTGAGCTTTACTATTCATAGGAAATGCTATAACTTCTTTAATAGATTCCTCACCTGTTAATAACATTAACATTCTATCCACACCTGGTGCAATTCCTGCATGTGGTGGTGCACCATAATGAAAAGCATTAAATAATGCTGAAAATCTATTTTTTATTTCATCTTCAGAATATCCAGCTATTTCAAAAGCTTTAACCATTATTTCTGGATCATGGTTTCTAACTGCTCCAGAAGATAATTCAATTCCATTACATACGATATCATACTGGTATGCCAAAATATCAAGTGGTTCTTTATTTTCTAAAGCTTCTAATCCACCTTGTGGCATAGAAAATGGATTATGTGAGAACTCTAATTTTCCATTATCTGCAATTTCATACATTGGAAAATCTATAATCCAACAGAATTTATAACTTGAATCATCTATTAAATTTTGTCTTATTCCTATTTCTTTTCTAATTTCTCCTGCAAGTTTATCTACAATTCCCTTATGTTCAGCAATAAAGAAAATGCTGTCTCCTGGATTAGTACTAGTTTGAATTAATAATTCTTCTCTTGCTTCATCTGGGATTAATTTAGCTATAGGACCTTGCAAGCTTCTATCATCATTTACTTTAAGCCATGCCAAGCCTTTTGCTTTACATTCTTCTATAGCAAAATCTACCATTCCATCATAAAATGTTCTTGTAGCTTCTGCTCCATTTGGAAGTGTAATTGTTCTAACCATTTTACCATTAAAAACTTTTATATCTAATTTTTCGAAAATGTTTGTTACATCTTTTATAATTAATGGATTTCTTAAATCTGGTTTATCTGTACCATATTTAAGCATAGCTTCTTTATATGGAATTCTTGGAAAATGAATTTCATCAACTTTTTTAGTTGAGAATTTTGTAAATGTGTTATAAATTACTTGTTCCATAACTTCAAAAACGTCTTCTTGAGTTGCGAAAGCCATTTCCATATCTAACTGATAAAATTCTCCTGGTGAGCGATCAGCTCTTGCATCTTCATCCCTAAAACATGGAGCTATTTGGAAATATTTATCTATTCCAGAAACCATTAATAATTGTTTAAATTGTTGTGGTGCTTGTGGAAGTGCATAAAACTTTCCAGGATAAATTCTACTTGGAACTAAATAATCTCTAGCACCTTCTGGTGATGAGCTTGTAAGAATTGGTGTTTGCACTTCTAAAAATCCTTGTTCAATCATTTGAGTTCTTAAAAATTGAATAAGTTCTGCTCTTAGTTTTAAATTTTCTAAATTTTTTCTAGCCCTTAAATCTAGAAATCTATATTCTAATCTTAAGTCTTCCCTAACTTTTCTATTATTTTCAATTTCAAATGGTAACCCTTTACTTCTTTTGCCTAAAATCTCGATTTTATCTGCAAATAATTCTACTGTTCCTGTTTCTATTGCTCTATTTACTGTTTCTTCATCTCTTAATCTAACCTTTCCTGAAACAGTTACTGTAGATTCAGTTGAAATTTTTGAAGCAAAATCAACTTTTTCTTCATCTCCTGAAACTACAACTTGAGTAATTCCATATTGATCTCTCAAATCAATAAATAAAACTCCTCCTAAATCTCTAATTGTGTCTATCCATCCAGCAAGTTTAATTTCCTCTCCTACGTGTTCTTCACGTAGTTCACTACATTTGTAAGTTCTGTAAGCATTTTTTTTCATAATTTTCACTCCTTTTCTATGTTTAATTGAGCTCAATTAAACATGTATAGGGACGGAAATATATTTTGGTATTTATCTTTTGAGGAATAAAAAACAAGTAGTGCAAGACAGACAATAATAAATTTTTTGAACTATACAAAAGTATGTGACAAAAAATTTATTGAAGTCAACACAGCAATACGAAGTTTTATATTTCTCAAAACAAAAAGCTTTCGTCTCTGTAGATATACTACAGGGACGAAAGCTTAACTTCCGCGGTGCCACCCTATTTGAAAACATAAAGTTTTCCTCTTTTAAATAAAGTTGCATTGGTAAATTTTACAACTTTTTTATTGCTCCAATGTGTTTCACTAAAAGAACTTAATTTAAAATGCTCTCAGCCGGTGGCATTTTTTCTCTGTAAAATGTTTTTCAAATAGCTTTCATTTTCATTGCAATTAATTTTATTAATTATAATGCATTTTTACCAATTTTGTCAAGATTTATTCTTCAGGTGTTCCTTCATCTATGATTTCTTTAACTTTTGCATATTGTTCTTTTACATTTTCTATGCAATGTATTCCTAATCCATTTTTTCCATACATTTTGTTATGTTTAGAATTATATGTAGAACCACTACTTGCATTTGTGAAAATTTTTATAGTTCCTATATTAAATACTCTTTCAAGAATATTTTGACTCATAGTAACTTCTCTTATATATTTGTATTTTAATTCTTTTTCTTCTTTATTCAAAAATCCGTCTTTGTATTCAGCTTTTGTTTCATAAAAATTATATTCTAAATCATCATATTGCATTTTTTCAAATACTAATTTTATTATAACATATAAGATAGCAACAAAAAGTACCATACCTACTAATGATGGGAAAAGAAATAATAATTCAACAATTGATTCAGATAACCATAATGCTATTATAATAATCCATAATAAAGTTACTCCAGCTGTAGAAATTATTTTATATCCCCAATTAAATTTTGGTTTTAATTGAAATTTTACAGTATTGTCTTTTTTTACTTCTTTGTTTTCTTTTGTGCTTTCACCCATTCTATCATTTCCACAATTTGGGCAAAAACGTGCATCATCATTCATTTCAGTTCCACAATTTTTACAGAACATTATAAATTCCTCCTTGTATTATATATTACTAATTTTACGCATCAATTACATCTTTTATTTTTTTATAAACTTCTTGAACATTTTGAACATTTACTATGCAAATACCATTTCCTACTCCTGTTTCTGCGTTAGTAAATAAAACTATATTACCAATATTAAATATTCTTTGTATTATAGTTTGACGCATAGTTACTTCTCTTATGTACTTATATTTAACTTCTTTTTCAGAAACGTTTAAAAAGCTATCTCTATATATAACTTTTGTTTTATAAAAATCATAAGAATAATTATCATATTGTTTTTTAGTAAATAAGTATGATATTCCAAATATAACTGCAAAAATAGCAAACATAATTCCTGCAATTACTATTCCTATACCTTCTTCTCCCATTGAAATTGGTAAAACCATAAATAGTACTAATATAATAAATGTAACTATATATGGTAATATCATATATCCTATTTTATAAGTTGGTTTAACATTTAGTTGAACTTCTTTGTCACTTATTTTTTCTTTTACTTTTTTTGTTTCTCCATTAATACTTGCTCCACAATTAGTACAAAATAATGCTGAATCTGGTAATTTTGTTCCGCATTTTTCACAAAACATAATTAAAGATCTCCTTTCAATTTTTTATTTTAAATTTATTAAAACAATAGCAGACAATATTTAATCTAAAACAACAAAATTTTACAAAATTGTCTACATATTTACTCTGTATAAGCTATATGTACAAATTAAAAATTATACAACTAGAACATGTTCATATACAAAGATTTATATAATATATAAGTTCAAGAAACTCTGTTATTATACAAAATAATTATATCTTGTTTCTACAAAATTTTCAATATTTTTTTCAATATTTGTTTAGTAAAACCATTATTCTAAATAAACTTTAATATATATACCATAATCCTTTATCTTTTAATTCTTGGATTTTTTTATTATGCTCAGAATTACTTTTTGTGAAATAAACTTTTCCATTTTTATCTGCTACAAAATACAATGCATCTGTTGTTTTATATTCTAATGTAGCTTGGATTGCAGATTTACTTGGATTACATATTGGACCTATTGGAATTTTTCCAATCATATTTGGCCCCCTAGTATTATATGCATTTTCTGTATTTAGCTCTTTAGCAGTTAAATCTCGTTCTCCCATATCAACTTTAAAAGCATAATATGTAGTAACATCACTACCTAAACTCATTTTTTCTTTTATCCTATTAAAGAACACACCTACAATTTCTGCTCTATCTTCAGTTGATTTTCCCTCAAGTTCAGCCATAGAAGCTATTGTTAATATTTGATGAACTGTTAAATTGTTTTTTTCTATTTGCTCTTTATAAGTACTTAAATATTTATCAGTAAAGTTTAGTATTATATTAAAAATTGTTTTAACTGAAACTTCTTTATTTTCAAAAGTATATGTATCAGGTAAAATATATCCTTCTAATGCATAATATATTCTAGAATCTTTAATTTCATCTGTTATAAACCAGTATTTATCAATTAATGAATCTATATATTCTTCATCTTCTAATAAATTAAATACATCTTCTTCTGTATTTACTGTTTTATCTGCAATTGTTTTAGCAATCCATCTTATATTTTTGCCTTCAATAAAAGTAATTTTAACAGTATCGTCAGTAACATCTCCATTTACAAGATGTTCTATAATTTTAGATAAATCTTCGCTTCTATTTAAATTATATTTTCCAGCTTTTAAATTATTAATGTTATTTATTTTGGTATAAATCTTCATTGCAGTTGCATTTTTTATTATATTATTTTTTTCTAATAAATTTGCAATACTTTTTACACCCATTCCTTCTTCAATTTCTAATGTGACAAATTCTTCTGATTTTGTTACAGCCTTTAAACTATTTATATACCATACAAATACTCCTACTCCCAAAAGTATTATTAAAGCTATTATTAAAATTCCAATCTTAGTTTTATTCATTCTCATAATTCCACTCTAAATATTATATAATTAATATTTCCTTTCTCTTAATCATCAAAAATGTAATCCACTACATTTTCTAATCTATTTTTTTCTAAATTACTATCATTTAACGTTATTGCAACTTTCAGGTTTTCCCTCTTAAATCTAGGATATAACTCTAACAAAAATCTATAAAAACTATTTATATCATCTATTGAATCAAATTTAATATTAATTCCTAAATAGTTATGTTTAATAACTAAATCTTTCAAAGAGTTAATTGCTTGACTTCTTTGTGAAAAAGTAAGCAATGTGCTTGAAACACTTTCCGTATTAGTTACCCCTGGCATTATTTGAAGTCCATTACTGTCTGTCCAATTTTTATAAACAGAATATGTTGCTGTAGTACTTGTTGTTTTATCTAATACTTTACTGTCTGTGTCTATATAAAAGAAAGTAGGACTAACAACATTTAATTTATTGGAATCTATTGAAATATTATCATAAATCCCAAAAATATTCGAATAATTTTCATATAGACTTATTTCTTGTTTCTCATATTTTACATTTTCTCTTACAATTTTTTCATCACTTATTTTTTTACTTTTTATATATCCTATATTACCAATACTAGTTCTAATTTTTCTATATTTGCCATTATCCTCTAATATAAAAATTTTTTCTCCTATTATTAAATTTTCCAATGTTTTACCATCAAAAAAACCTTTTTTCTCATGAAGCTTAGTTTTTTTTGAAATATAACCTTCTCTTTTTTCTTTTAAAAGAGAATCTATAATTATTCTATTATTTTCTTTCGTATATTCTAATTCTATATCATATACCTTTTGTAAATCTTTAATAGGCAAATATATTCTTTTATCTATTTCTTGTAAATTTCCATTTAATTTTATATTTTCATCGTCTATTACAGCATATTCTTCATTAATTTTTAATAAAGCAACATGGGTATTATATGTAGTAATTAATTCTTTTTCAGCTTCATTATAATATATAGTTTCATCAAATATTTTTTGTATATCTTCTTTAGAAAAATAAATATTTTCTCCTTCATCAATAATAACTTTATGTATTGTTTCTACAAATTCATTGTTAATTAAAATTGTTAGTTCTTTTTCCTTATTTTTTTTGTTTATATTAATAGTTATAATCATGAATATAAAAAGTATAATTATACAACTAATAACTTTTCGAAAATTAAGTTTTTTCTTCTTTTTAATCATTAGTTTTTCTCCATTTATTAAAATAAAATTTAGTAAAATTATATAATATCAGAAGAAAAAAATCTACATTTTTTGATATATTTTTCAAAGTATATTTTTCCAATTTTTTAATATATTAGTTTAAACTGTTTAGTTAAACATATTTAAAAGATTTTATGATTTTTAATAAAACTATTTTTTATTACATTTTAATATTTTTGTAAATTTTTATAATTAATGCAGTATAATTTTAAAGTATTTAATTTATCAGACTTATTTTTTATTAAAACATAAATTTAAATACAAATTATCAATATTAATATTTTTTCGTTTTTATATTTATTTTTTCTTAAAAATATAGTATAATAGTTTTGTCAAATAATATTGTTTTTTATACAAATTGGAGGTGTATTATGTTATACTGGCAATTTTGGCTTATACTTTCTGGAATATTTCTTCTAATAGAAATATTTAATGTTAGTTTTTTGATATTTTGGTTTTCAATAGGTGCTTTAATAGCAATGTTATCAAGTTTTATAATTAGTAACATATTTTTGCAGGCAACAATATTTTTAGTTACTTCTACCTTATTACTATTTGTAACTAAACCTTTTGTAAATAAGATTTTGCCAAAAGACTCTTTTATAAAAACTAATTCTAGTTCTATAGAAGGAAAAATAGGAAAAGTTATTATAGATATTGAGCCAATTGAAGGCAAAGGTCAAATTAAAATTAATAGTGAAATTTGGTCTGCAAAGTCAATTGATAATACATATATATCTAAAAACACTGAAATCATTGTTGAAAAAATCGAAGGTGTAAAAGCAATTGTAAAACCATTGCGAACAGAAGTTAGTTCTAAAGAAAAAATATCTAATTAGTTTTACATGCAATTACTCTATATACTAAACTTTTCAGTACATATATTAATACACAATCTTTAATAAATAGAGTTACATCAAACTGCTTCTTATTCTTGCATAAAGCAGTTGACTCTACAATAATAAATATGTAAAATTAACAAAGTCATAATGTAATAGGAAATATATATTTCTTTCCTGTTATATAAAAATTAAAAATTAAAAAATTAAAATTAGGAGGATTATAATAATGGGAATGTTTTTATTAGTATTATTTATAATTATTTGTATCATCGCATACAACACAATCAAAGTAGTTAGACAATCAGAAGTATATATTATTGAAAGATTAGGTAGATTTCATAAAGTAGCAGATGCTGGTCTTACAATAATAGTTCCATTTTTAGATAAAGTTCGTTCAGTAGTAAGTTTAAAGCAACAAACAATGGATATTCCACCACAAGGTGTTATTACTTCTGATAATGTTACAATTACTATAGACACAGTTGTGTTCTATAAAATTACAGATCCAGCAAAAGCTGTTTACGAAATTCAAAGTTTAAAAAAAGGTATAGAATATTTAGCAATTACAACAATTCGTGATATTGTTGGTAAAATGGAATTAGACCAAACATTCTCTTCTAGAGATCAAATCAATGATAGATTAAGAGTTATTCTTGATGAAGCAACAGATGCTTGGGGATGTAAAATAGATAGAGTTGAAATAAAAGATATTACCCCACCAGCAGATATTAGAGATGCAATGGAAAAACAAATGAATGCAGAAAGAAATAAGAGAGCTTTAATTCTTGAAGCTGAAGGAGAAAGACAATCTGCAATAACTCTTGCCGAAGGTAGAAAGCAAGCTGCTATATTAGATGCAGAAGCTGACAGAGAGTCAAAAATTAGAAGAGCTACTGGTGAAGCTGAAGCTATTAAAAAAGTGGCTGATGCAAAAGCTCAAGAAATTCAATTAGTTTATGATGCAATCAAAAAAGCAAATCCAGATGAAAAATTAGTTCAAATAAAATCTTTAGAAGCTTTAAAAGAAGTTGCCAAAGGTGATGCAAACAAAATATTTATTCCTTTTGAAGCAACACAAGCTCTTGGAAGCATTGGTGCTGTTTCAGATGTAATAAAAAAAAGAAAAGATAACTAAATAAAAAATAGAATCAGCATAGTATAAAGCTATGCTGATTTAATTTTATATTTTTCTTAATTTTTTTACACTTTCTTCAAGTGCATCTAATAAAAATTTTGTATCTTCTATAGTATTTTCTTTTCCAAAAGTTACTCTTAAAGCACTTTTGGCTAAAAATTTTGGTATTCCCATAGCAAGCAATACATGTGAACTATTAACAAATCCAGCACTACACGCAGAACCACTAGAAGTACATATTCCTTGTTCAGATAACATTTCTACTAATTTGCTTCCATCAACTCCACTAAAACTAATATTAGCATTACCTGATAATCTAGAATTCATATCACCATTTATTTTTATATTAGGAATTCTTTCTTCTACTTCTGAAATATAATAATCTCTCAAATTTTTCAACTTTCTATTATAAGTAATAATATTATTATTAGCTAATTCCAATGCTTTAGTAATTCCAACAATTCCTGGTACATTTTCTGTTCCAGCCCTCTTATCTCGTTCTTGATGACCGCCATCTTGCATTCTTAAAAAATTGATTTTTTCATTAATATAAGCAATTCCAATTCCTTTTGGTCCATAAAATTTATGACCTGACATTGATAATGCGCCTATATTAGATTTTTTAACATCAATTAATATATTTCCTACTGCCTGAACGCTATCTGTATGAAAATATACTCCATACTTTTGAGCTATTTTTGCTATCTCATCAATTGGTTGAATTGTGCCAATTTCATTATTTGCATACATTATACTTATTAAAGATGTATTTCTTGTAATTGCTCTTTCTATATCTTTTGGATTTATAATACCTTTAGAATTTGGTGTAATATATGTTATTCTAAAGCCAAATTTTTCTAAAAATTCACAAGTATTCAATATGGCAGAATGTTCAATTTTACTAGTAATTATGTGATTACCATATTTTCTATTAGCAAATGCAATTCCTTTCAAAATCATATTATCACTTTCTGTTCCACCACTTGTAAAATATATTTCATTTACTTTGCAATTTAGAATTGTTGCAATTTTCATTCTTGCAAGACTAATAATTTCTTTATTTTCTTTTCCAATACTATAAATTGAAGATGGATTCCCATAATTTTGAGAAAAATATGGAATCATCGCATTTAAAACTTCTTCATCAACACTTGTTGTAGCAGCATGATCAAAATATCTTATCTTCATAAATAATTTTCTCCCAATTATTTTATAAACTTTCCCTTATAAAAGAAAAAATAGATTTAATAATATATTATAGAAATTGCAAAGCAATTTCCTATAATATAAAAAAAATATCAATTTTTATATAATATGAAAAATTGATATTTTTTGTGAAATTTATTATTAAATTATTGAGATTCCCATCTAGTAATTCTTATATCTTTATATTTATTTAATATTTCCATATACTTTTCATAATCTTCTTCCCATAGTGCGTCTGGTACTTTTCTAAATGCATCAAAAACTTCATCAGCTTCACTCAAGAATAGTATTTGCTGTTGAGGCGTTAATTTTTCATATTTTAATGAAAATGCATATAATTTATTTAAAGTTTCATTTGCTTTCATAAAAGACCAAAAGTCTTTAACTTCCATTCCAGCCATTTTTATTTGCATTACTGCAAGTACTGCTAAAAAAACTATTACCATTAATAAAATTACAATAATTACTGCAAATATCAATTATAACACCTATCTTTCTATATTTCTTTTGTTAAACTATGCTGATTATAACATATAGTTTTTTTTTTATCAATATCTTGTAAATTTTTTATTCTATGTTATCATATTTTATAATAAATCATTTATTATTATTTTATTTATGGAGAGTATTATGGAAAAAAAATTTAGAGATATAAAAATAGTAGGCTTAGCCGGAATTTTAGGAAATATTTTTTTATTAATTATAAAGTCATCTATTGGATTTGTAACTCATAGTCAGGCTATGATTGCTGATAGTGTAAATAGCGCGTCAGATATTATTGCCTCTTTAATGACATTTATTGGAAATAAAATATCAAGTGAACCTAAAGATAATGACCATAATTTTGGTCATGGTAAAGCTGAATATATTTTTGCATTATTTATTAGTATTACAATGATATTAGTTTCATCAAAACTATTTATAGATTCTATAAATAGTTTAATTCACAAATCTTATTTTGAATTTTCATGGATTCTGGTAACTGTTTGCATAATAACAATCATTATTAAATTTGGTTTATTTTTATATACAAAATTTATGTTTAAAAAGTATGATAATATCCTTTTAAAATCTAATTATCAAGATCATAGAAATGATTGCGTACTTACCACATTTACTCTTATTTCAATATTATTTGGATTATTGGGTATTTATTGGATTGATGGTGTTGTTGGTATTGGAATTTCTCTTTGGATATTATTAACAGGAATTAAAATTTTTATTGAAAGTTACAATGTTTTAATGGATGTTTCTTTAGATGAGCAAACTAAAGAAATAATAATGAATTTAGTAAAAGAACATGCTGAAATAAAAAATTGTTATAATCTTTATTCAACACCTATTGGTTATAAATATTTTGTAATATTCACAGTTGCTGTTGATGGAAATATGACTACATACGAAAGTCATAAATTGGCTAACCATTTAGAAAAAGATGTTGAGGCTTTGGATAAAATTGATAAAGCTGTTGTTCATGTGCATCCTTCAGATATGGAAATTTAAATTTTGATTTGTATGGAAAATTTCATTCATAATATAATTTGTTAATAATCTATATAAAAGAGATTATAAGAATATTTTTTATCAAATATGTTTGCAAATAATACAATATAAAAATGAAAAAATGTAAGCGTATCGAAAGTAAATTGAATATACAAATTCTTAATTTATAAAATGAGGGATGTTCACGTTGCCTTAGATATATGGGCAAGAAGTGAAAGAGGCGCATTTTATAAATTTAGAATTTGTATGAAATTTAGCTTGAGCGAGCACATTTTTGAATTTTTCATATTGTATTAGTGCAAATTTAAATAAATTATCTAGTATTTTTATCAAATTAATTATTAAATTTTAGAAAAACATTTACATTCTATCTGCATAAAAAGTTTAATTAATAAATCTACCCTACAAATTAAAATTTATATGCTAACAATTTGTTGCCTTTATAAAAACTTTATCTTCATCTGCTAAAATAAACCTTTTTTCATTTTTCTTAATATTTTTATTTAAAATTTCGTCTGCAAGTAAATCTTCTAAGTAATTTTGTACAGCTCTTCTTATAGGTCTTGCTCCAAACTCTTTATCATACCCTTTATTAATAATAAGTTCTTTTACAGAATCATCAATTTCTAAATAGTATTCCTGTGAATTTAATCTTTTTAATAATTTATTTAACATTATATCTACAATTTCTTTTAATTCATTCTTTTCCAATTTGTGGAAAATTACAATTTCATCTAATCTATTTATAAATTCTGGCTTTAACTCTTTTTTTACTTCTTCCATAACAGCTTTTCTTATATCTTTGTATTCTTCCTCTGCACTTTCATCATCTTTTGAAAAACCTAATTTCTTTTTTTCTACAATTTTTCTTGCACCAATATTAGAAGTCATTATTATTATTGAATTTTTAAAACTTATTTTCCTTCCCTGACTATTGGTTAAAACACCATCTTCTAAAATTTGTAATAATAAATTGAGTACATCTGGATGTGCTTTTTCAATTTCATCAAATAGAATTACTGAATATGGCTTTAAACGTACTTTTTCTGTAAATTCATTTGAATCATCATATCCAACATAGCCTGGTGGAGATCCTATTAATTTAGATACAGATGAACTTTCCATATATTCTGACATATCAACTCTAATCATTGAATTTTCATTTCCAAATAAACATTCTGCTAATGTTTTTGTAAGTTCTGTTTTTCCTACTCCAGTTGGACCTAAAAATATGAACGAACCTATTGGGCGATTTGGATCTTTTAGACCTACTCTATTTCTCCTAATAGCTTTTGAAATAGTACTAATTGCCTCTTTTTGCCCAATCACCTTTTTCTCTAAATTATCTTCTAAACTTTTTAATTTTTCATTTTCAGTTTCTGATATCTTATAAACCGGTATACCTGTCCATTTAGAAATAATTACTTCTATATCTGATTTATCTATAATTATATTTTTTTTATTTTTTATTTCTTCCCATTTATTGTTTTCTTCTTCAAGTTTATAAATCAATTCTTTTTCTTTATCTCGTAAACTAGCTGCTTTTTCATAATTTTGAGAATTTATAGCAGATTCTTTAAAATCAATTATTTCTTTTAATTCATTTTGTATTTTCTTTAAATCTGCTGGTTCTACAAATGCTTTCAGTTTTACTTTTGAAGATGCCTCATCTATTAAATCAATTGCCTTATCTGGTAAAAATCTATCATTTATATATCTATTTGAAAGTTCTACAGCAGATTTTATTGCTTCATCTGTAATTTGTACTTTATGATGTTCTTCATATTTATTTTTGATTCCATTTAAAATCTCTATTGCATTATTAATAGTTGGCTCTTCAATACATATTGGTTGAAATCTTCTTTCTAAAGCTTGATCTTTCTCAATATATTTTCTATATTCTTTTAAAGTTGTAGCTCCAATAAGTTGAATTTCTCCTCTTGCAAGCATTGGCTTCAAAATATTAGCTGCATCAATTGCCCCTTCTGCAGCTCCAGCACCAACTATTGTATGAATTTCATCAATAAATAAAATTATATTTTTAATTTTTTTAGCTTCTGTTAAACATTTTTTTACTCTTTCTTCAAAGTCCCCTCTATATTTAGCACCTGCCACTAAAGATGGTATATCTAATGTTATTACTCTTTTATTTTTTAAATTATCTGGTACATTATTATTTACTATCTTTTGAGCTAATCCTTCTATAACTGCTGTTTTTCCCACTCCTGGTTCACCTATTAAGCATGGATTATTTTTTGTTCTTCTAGATAAAATTTCTATAATTCTATCAGTTTCTTCATTTCTTCCTATTACAGGATCTAATTTTCCTTCTCTAGCTTGTTTAGTTAAGTCATTTCCAAATTGATTTAAATTTTGAGTATTACTATTCTTTTTTTCTTCTTTTTGATTTGCTTGATTATTAACTTCACTTTCATAGTCATTTAATATATCTGCAATATCTGAATATATTTTATCTATTTTTATATCTAAAGATTCTAATATTCTTATTGCTATACATTCAGATTCTTTTAATAAACCAATTAAAATATGTTCTGTTCCAATAAAATTAGTCCCCAATTTTTTAGCTTCTAAATATGCATTTTCTAATACTTTTTTAGTTCTAGGTGTAAATCCTAATACAGAAAAGTTTTCTTTTACTTTTCCACCAATTAAATCATCTATTTCATCTAAAATATCTTCTGGAGTTAAATTTTGTTTACTTAAAGCTTTTCCTGCAACTCCATTTCCTTCGCATACCAAACCATACAAAATATGTTCTGTTCCAATATAACTATGCCCTAAATCAATTGCTAATTCATTAGATATAGTTAAAACTTTCTCACCACTTTTTGTAAATTTATATACCATAAATTTCCTCCTAAAAAATCTTAATATTAATATACACATAATATTTTCTTTTTAAACTTTTATTTAGAGATTTTTTATAGTTTACTATACTTTATTATAATAAAAGAGTAATGTTTAACATTTTCAAGCATTTTAAATATATTTAAGTGCTCGTATTTGTATATATAACTTATTATATTTTAAGAAAAAGTAGTTAATTAATAAAATGTTTAAAAGAAATATTCTTCTTTTTTAAACTTTTATTAGTTAACTACTTTTTTATTTCTTATCTATTACTTTGGCAATTTTATAGTAAATATTGTTCCTTTAGGTTCATTATGGCTTGCTTTTATAGTTCCATTATGAACTGATACAATTAAACTTGCAATTGAAAGTCCTAATCCACTTCCTCCTGTTTCTCTATTTCTATCTTTATCTTCTCTATAAAATCTTTCAAAAATTCTTTTAAGTCCTTCGTTACTTACTCCTATACCAGTATCTATAATTTCAATAACACATTTATTATCTTTTTCTTCTGTTTTTATTTCAATTATATCTCCACTTTCTGTATATTTGATAGCATTATCTAATAAAATAATCATTAATTGATATATTCTACTAGTATCTATTTCAATATCTATATTGTAATTTAAATTTAGTTTTATTTCTTTATTTTCACATTCTGCAATTTCTGAATATGGTGAAATTATACTTTTTATAAACTCGTCCATATTTACATTTTCTTTTTGCAAAATTAGTTTATTTGAATCTGCTCTTGAAAGCAACATTAAATCTTTTATTAATTTGCTTAATCTTTTTGTTTCATTTAATGTAAGTATTATATCTTCAGATTTATCTATAATTTTTTTATTTGGTTCTTGTAATAATAATTCTTGTTTAGCTTGTATAATTGTTAATGGTGTTCTAAGCTCATGTGACACATTCTGAACAAATTCAATCTGCCTAGTTATATTATCTTTTAACGGTTTTAATGTTTTTAAAGATAAAACATAACTTGCAATTATTGAAAGTAATATTCCTATAACTACAGATGTACTAATTATTGACCAATAGTGACTTACTAAATTTTTTTCACTGTCAACATTTACTAATAACTGAACATATCTATTATCATTTTCATCTGAGATATCTTCATACATAAAATTTAATGCTTTATATGAATATTTTTTTCCTAGAGTCATTTCATAAATTTTATTCAAGTTCTTTTCGTTAAAGAAAATTTCATCACTATATTCAGATAATCGTTGCAAATCATCTATATTTAATATTTCTTTTTCATTGTTTCTTATTATTACTATTACATTGGGATTTACAACTTTTTTTATTAAAATTTCTTCTTTATATTTCTTTATTGCGTTTTCAATCCAATCATTTCTATTATAATTCCCAAAAATTGATGTTTCTCCTAATATAAATTGAATTCGTTCCTCATCTAATTGTAATATTTGATTTTTACTTTCCATCAATAATATTTTTGCATTATTATATGTAATATTTCTTACCATTAAAAAGACAAACACTCCAAATACAGAAAAAATTATTGTAAAACCAATTATATTATAAAAAACATGTTTTAATAATTTAAATTTTAATTCTTTTTCTTCTTCCATACCTACTCAGACCAGATATATCCTACACCTCGAATTGTTTTAAAATATTTATCATATCCAATCTTCTTTAATTCCTTTCTTAAACCACTTGCATATACTTCAATAACATTTGTAGTTGTTTCACTATTAAATCCCCAAATCTTATCAAAAATTTGCTCTTTCGTTATTATAGTATTTTTTGAAGTAATTAAATATTCTAAAACATCAAATTGCTTTCCTTGTAATATAATTTCTTTTCCATCTGCCTCTACTTTTCTATTATTTAAATCTAAAGTTAGATTTTTAAATTCTATTGTATTTTCTAGGTAGTTTCCATTAGTTCTTCTTATTAAAGCTTCTAATCTTACTAGTAACTCTTCTCTATTAAATGGTTTAACTATATAATCATCTGCCCCATATCTAAACCCTTTTACTTTATCACTTATTCCGTCTTTAGCAGTTAAAATTAATACTGGTGTATAAATTTTTTTACTTCTTAATGTATTTAAAACTTCATAACCATCTAAAATTGGCATCATTATATCTAATATTATTGCATCATAGATTTCTTGCTCTGCATACAAAATTCCTTCTTCTCCATCATATGCATGATCAACATCATATTTCGAACCTAAACATTGTTCAACTGTTTTTGCTAAAATTTTATCATCTTCTATAATTAAAATTTTCATATAATTCACCTTCACCCTGCAACATTTCACTAATCTTTTATATTATTATCATAAAAAGCTTAAAATAATATTAAATTGCAAAAGCTGTTGTTACTATTGAAAAGAAAATTAATACTGTAGTTGCATCTACTAGTGTTGTAAGTAATGGCGCTGCCATAATTGCAGGATCCATTTTTAGTTTCTTTGATAAAATTGGTAAAACACATCCTAATATTTTAGCTACTATAACTGTAAACACTAAAGTTATTGATACTACTAATGCAATTTTAAAATCGTGATATTGTATAGTTATTCTTGCAGTGTTTATTATTGCTAATACAATACCTACTATAATAGAAACTCGTAATTCTTTCCATATTGCTTTTGCCCAATCTTTTATAGGAATTTCATCTGTTGCTAATCCTCTTATAATTAGTGTGGAACTTTGTGATCCGCAATTTCCTCCAGTTCCCATAAGCATTGGAATAAATGATACTAATATTGGTAAAGCAGAAATTGATTCTTCAAAATTTGCAATTATTCCTCCTGTTAACATTGCTGATATCATTAATACTAATAACCATACAATTCTATTTTTGGCATGTGTAAATACACTTGTTTTAAAATATGAATCTTCAGTTGGTGACATAGCTGCCATTACTTCAAAATCTTCAGCAGTTTCTTCTTGCATAACATCTATTGCATCATCTATTGTTATAATTCCCACTAATCTATTTTCTTTATCTACTACTGGAACAGCAACAACATCATATTTATCAAAAAGTTTTACAATTTCTTCTTGGTCATCTAATGTCTGAGCTTTTATAATGTTAGTTTCCATTATATCTTTTACTTTGCTTTGTCTATCAGCAATTAAAAGTGACTTAATATCAACCATTCCAAGTAGTTTTCTATCAGAAGACAATACATATGAATTGTATACAGTTTCTGATCTTAATCCTTTTTTCTTTATTCTAATAAAAGCATCTTTTACTGTCATATCTTCTTTTAAATCCATAAATTCCGTTGTCATTATTGTTCCTGCTGTATCTTCTGGATATTTTAAAAGCTCATTTATAATTTTTCTATCTTCAATTTTAGTATTAGCTAAAATACGTTTTACAACATTTGATGGCATTTCTTCTATTAAATCTACTGCATCATCCATAAAAATTTCATTCATTACATTTTTTATTTCTCTATCTGTTAAGCAATTTATTAATTTTTCTTCATCATCTGTATCTAATTCTACAAATACTTCTGCTGCTTTTTCTTTTGATAAAAGTCTATATACCATAATTACTTTTTCTTCATCTAATTCTTCAAAAATTTTTGGAAAATCTGCTTCATTAATATTATCAAGAAATTCACGTAATTGCTTAATTTTTTTATTTTCAATTAAATTTATTACTTCTTTTATTATTTCTTCATTCATAAAACAATTCCTCCAATCTTATATATTTAAAATTAATGTAGAAAGTCCAAAAAATACAGTAACTGAAATAACATCAACAATTGTAGTAATAATTGGTGATGCCATTAAAGCTGGATCTAATTTCATTTTTTTTGCAATAATTGGTAATATTCCTCCAATTAGCTTTGCAGAAATTACTATACAAATAAGTGTAATTCCAACAACAATGGCAATTAAAGTATTGTGATATTGAACAGCAATTCTAATTCCATTAACAACTGCCAAAACAACACCTACTACTAATGAAACTCTTAATTCTTTCCATATTACTTTAAATAAATCTTTTGTAGCAATTTCATCTGTTGCAAGTCCTCTTATTATAAGTGTAGAACTTTGTGAGCCACAATTTCCTCCTGTATCCATAAGCATTGGTATAAAAGCAACTAATATTGGTAATGTGGCAATAGTATTTTCAAAACTAGTCATAATTGTTCCTGTTATTGTAGCAGATAACATTAAAAGTAAAAGCCATAATATTCTATTTTTTGCATGTGTAAATACACTTGTTTTAAAATATGAATCATCAGTTGTTGATGTAATACCAGCCATCAATTCAAAGTCTTCTTCTGTTTCTTCTTGCATAACATCTATTGCATCATCTATTGTTATAATTCCTACTAATCTATTTTCTTTATCTACTACTGGTATTGCAACTAAATCATATTTATCAAATACTTTAGTTACTTCCTCCTGATCTTCTAAAGTCTGAACTTTAATAACATTTGTATCCATAATTTCTTTTACTAGTTCGTCTGTTTCTGCAATCAAAAGGTCTTTTATATCTAATACTCCTAGTAGTTTTCTGTCTGCTGATAATATATAGCAATTATATACAGTTTCTTTTTGTAAACCTTTGGCTTTTATAACATCAAAAGCTTTCTCTACTGTCATATTTTCTTTTAAGTCTATAAATTCGGTGGTCATAAGACTTCCAGCTGTATCTTCTGGATATTTTAAAAGTTCATTTATAATTTTTCTATTTTCTGATTTTGTATTAGCTAAAATACGCTTCACAACATTTGCTGGCATTTCTTCTATTAAATCAACAGCATCATCCATGAAAATTTTATTCATAACATTTTTTATTTCTTTATCTGTTAAACAGTTTATTAAATTTTCTTGATCATCATGTTCTAATTCAACAAATACTTCTGCTGCTTTTTCTTTTGATAAAAGCCTATATACCATTATTATTTTTTCGTCATCTATATTTTCAAAAATACTCGGGAAGTCAGCACTATTTATATTTTCTAAATATTTACGTAATTCATTTATTCTTTTATTTTCGATTAAAGTTGTTACTTTTTCTACTATTTTTTCGTCTTCCATGCTAAATCCCCCTATCTTTCATTTTATTTCTTTATATTAATATGTAAAACATATTAAATACGTTATGTAAATTTAAAACATATTAATTATACCATATAATTAATAAAAGTCAATATAAGTCAAAAAAAGTTCAAAATAATTACTTTTTATCCTTTTTTACTATTTTAATTCTTATTACTCTCTTTTTCTCCTTTTTTCTTCCATTTTTATTCTTGTAGATATTATATATACAAAAAACATAATTATCTAATTACTCTTAAATCCAATACATTTTAGTAAATCACAACCATGTTTTTTATAGTACTATTAAAATTCTCAAAATTTTAATAGATATTTGATAAATAGTATATATCTTTTTATATTCTAATATAAGCATTTTGACTTTCTAAAAATCTCCCTATTGAAGCATTTTACATAATATTGTATAATGTTAGTGATACGTTAGAAATTTTTTAAAATTATTGATTAAAATGCAAGAGCCTTGAATAAAATTCAAGGCTCTTGCATTCTTCTAATAAGCTTCATCAAAAATTCCTTTTTTTTCTGCTTCTTCAATAGTTTGCAAAAAATTATTTGCTAACTCTGATTTAAGAGTTTCTAAATTAATTTCTTTTGCAGAAAAGCATTCTTTGACTTTTACTTTTTTCCATTTTCTACATATAGTCTCATATCTCTTTCCTGTATGAAATTTCCAAGAAAAAATATTGCATTCCTTTAGAATTGTAGATACAATTGCAGTTAAATATTTAAGTTTTACTTCTTTTGCTTCTTCATTTGTATTAGGTAAGGAATAATAGCAGTCATAAACTGCATTTTGCTCTTCCAAGTCGAAATGAGATTCTTTCGCTTCCAGATTTGCAAAACAATTCAATATAATAATTTGAATCTTTTCTTTATACATTTTTGGAAAATCTGGTTCATTAACAACTCTGACAAGTTCTTGAGCTGAAGCAATCCAATTGTAATCAGATTCACTATCTCTTAACACCCGTTCATAAAGTTCTTGAGCTGTTAATTCACACTTTCCCCCATTCCACCTTTCAATAACATAAGTTTTTTCATTATTATTCATTATATTACCTCCTTTTTATGATGTTATTTTTTTTGTAAAACTAAAAATAGGAGTTTTCCTCTCACTATTTAGTGAATATAGGTATTAAATTGGCAAAGCCAATTTATATATAGTTCAGAGTTATTATTATACAATAATTTAACATAAATTTCAAGTTTTTAGCAATATTATAAATTTGTTATTTTATATATTTTAATTTATCGCCTATAATTAAAGTGATAATAATGTAATAAATTTCAAGATACAAAAAAAGATAATATCTACACATTGTAAATACTACCTTCTTTATATGGTGGCTTCAAGTGGAATCGAACCACTGACACGGAGATTTTCAGTCTCCTGCTCTACCAACTGAGCTATGAAGCCTTATATAAAAAATATCTAGCATGTCACTAGATATTTTGGCGACCTGGAACGGACTCGAACCGTCGACCTCCGCCGTGACAGGGCGGCATTCTAACCAACTGAACTACCAGGCCAAAAATGGTGGTCGCTATAGGGTTCGAACCTATGACCTCCTGCTTGTAAGGCAGATGCTCTCCCAGCTGAGCTAAGCGACCATTTTACTGTGACATCACTAACGTGATTTATTTTACTATATCACTTTCGTTTTGTCAACACTTTTATTTAATTTTTTTTAATAATGGTGGGCAGGGTTGGATTCGAACCAACGTAGACTCTCGTCGCCAGATTTACAGTCTGGTGCCATTAACCACTCGACCACCTACCCATATATGTGTTGTCTCAAGTACGTACCTTATTATAATAGTATTTTTTTGTATTGTCAATACAATTTTTAAATTTTTTGTATTAATTTATATTCTATATTATATATTCATAGAGACGAAAGACTACTTCCCTCGTCTCTGGACTTTTTTTATTTTAGTTTTTTATTTTAGTTTTTATTTTAGTTTCTATTTTAGTTTTTATTTTATTCTTTCTTTTACTAATATATCTTTTCTTCTGTAAATAGATAATATAAAAGCTATACTTATCATATTTATTATAAGACTAGTTATACCATATGATATAAAAGGTAAGTTTAAATTTGTAATTGGAATTATATTAAAATTCATTAATATATTAAAAATAGCTTGCAATAAAATTACACTACTTAATCCAATAATTAATTGTTTTCCATAATTATCTTTTATTTTTTTGCAATCGATAATTATTTTTGCAGTTAATAAAATTATTGTACTAATTATTATTAAAGCATATGCACTTCCACAATATGCAATTATTGTTATTAATGCATGATTAGTTCCTCCATCAAATAATCCAAAATAACTATCCATATTATCTAATCCTGAAAACATATTAGAATTATTTAGCACTTCATTTATTTTATATCCTATCCACCCATTTCCATTTATATCTTTTTCATAATTATAAGTTGAAACTATTTTATTTTGAAGCCTATAATATATTGCATTTTGGCTTCCTATGCAAAATACTAAAAAAATTATTCCTATAATAAATAGTATTCCATATAATTTTATTAAATTTAATTTTACATTATTTTTAGTATTTATAATGTAGCTTGTTAGAATAATTATATAAGCCATAATTAAAATTACTGATATAGTTATACCACTTGCACTCATTAAAAGAATTATTGAAATGCTAGATAATATTACTAATTTTAAAATATCTATTCTAAATTCAAATGTAAAATTATCTATATTAATTTTACACTTTTTGCTTTTTAAATTTTCTAAAGCACTTACAAAATACACAATATATAAAAGTATACAAATATTACTTGGGTCAATCCCCACACTAAAAATGTTAATATATTTATAAGTTCCTACTATTTTGTATCCGAACAATATTGCATCAATTAATAAAATACTTGATAAAAAATATATAAAATTTGAATACTTTAAATATTTTCTATAATCATAAAAATATATAATTATACTAAATATTAATCCAACAACACAAAAAATAACATGTCGTATTAAATAGTAATCCATATCCATTCTTTGGCTCTTTATAACTGTAACTAAAAAGCCAAATCCAATTAAAATTGCAACTAACAAAAGTAGTATCCAATCTAATTTGGGTCTATGAATTTTATCTAGTTTTTTTCCTATTTCAGTTGCTTCTCCCATATTTAAAACTGCTTTTTCTTCTGCTTTACTATTACTCATTCCATCTTTTACGAATTCTTCTTTTTGCTCTTGAATATGTAACTCTAATTCTTCTGAAATATCTTTTCTTATTGGTTTATACTTTATTTCATCACAAACTTTTTCTAAAAATTCTTTAATTAGCAAATGAAACACCTCCTAAAACAGAATTTATTCCATTGCTAAATATTTTCCATTCGTCTTTTTTTTCTTTTAAATGTTTTTTACCTTCTTTTGTAATTGTATAGTATTTTCTTTTTTTACCTGTTGTCTCATCCCAATATGAATTTATTAAATTTTTTTCCTCTAAAGAATGTAAAATTGGATATAAAGTTCCTTCTTTTAGTTCAAAGACATTTTCTGATTTTTCACTTAAAGTTTTTATCATTTGATATCCATACATATTTTCATTAGCTAATAAATTTAGAACTAACATACTTGTACTTCCCTTTAAAAGTTCTTTATTAATTTTCATAAAAACCTCCTATTTTAAGAACTATAGTAATATAAATCATACCAAAAACAATAATGAACAATATAGAAAAAAATTTTATTAACAAAACGTGCACTTTCTGTTAATAAATATATAATTATTATATCTACAATAATTTACCTATTTTTATATAATTCAAATGTAATTATTTTAAGACATTCTCCAAAAGATATAATTAAAGTATATAATAAGATTTTCTATTTATTTTGAAGTCTACTTTTTATGATTTATATCAAATGCAAAATACCTAGATAATCTATGTATTTTATACATTGTATATCTAGGTATTGTTTTTGTCAATATAAATTCTATTAATTTCTACTTCATAGAAATCTTTTCTTTTGTATTTTCTTTTAAATCATATATATTAATTTCTGTAATAGTGTTATTAGATGTATTAAAACTATACGCTTTACTTCCTATAAAATAAGAATATCCTATATCTATTTTTTCTTTAGATCCATCTGTTAAATTTCTTCTATAAAATTCATTTCCTTCCATTATATAAGCATAATTTTCATATACATAATATAAACTTGGTAGTATATCATCTGTTTCAAATGCTTCTTTAATTTGTTTTCCATTTAATTCATACATTGTATACCCATCTGGAATTTCATCTATAGATTTTACTTTTTGAGTATAAACATAAGTTTTACCATTATAAGATACACTATTTCCAAATCTTCCAAGTTCTACAACTTCTTTATTGTCTAAATAAACCACTTTATGTTTCTGACCATCATTAAAGTCAAAGAAACTTACATATGTACCTGTAACATCAGATATACTATTTCTTCCTTTTGCAAGTTCTGTTTTTCCTGTTCCATCTAAATTTGCACAAAAAACACCTTTTGTATTATTATCTATAAAATAAAATTTATCGTTATGTAAAGTAAATTTATTTCTTACGTTTTCAATAATTATTTGTTTATTATTACCGATTTTTATCCATCTTACATAAGTTGCCTTGTGGTATTTGGTTTATATCATCAAATCCAATCTGATCAATAAAATATATTTCTTCATTTGTAAGCCATAATTGAAGTGAAGCTCCACTATATATTTTTTCTATATTTCCTGACAAATCAATTTTATATATTCCTTTTCCCATATAATAATATGGCATACAATAAATATATTCTCCATCAAAATATACATGCTGTACTCCATCTTCTAGCTTACACAATATTTGTGAAGTTTTATTTTCTAGGTTTACTAAATATATATCTTTGTCAAAGTCTACATATACCATTGTATTTCCTATTTTTACAAATCTATCTCCATTTTTCATACTATATTCTTTTTCAATTTTTAAAATTTCTTCAGATAAATTTACTTTTGTTTCAGTTTCTCCATCAGTTTTTCCGTCATTTTCTACATCATTTTCTATCTTTATAGAATCAGTATTTAAAAAATCCTTATTAGTATTAAAATTAATCGTTTTTGTTATTTTGAATATAATAATGGCTAAAATAATTATAATTGCAATAATAATTTCTTTATATTTTTTAAAAATATTTTTCATATATTTTCCCTCTTAATACATTTTTTTTGCAATAAGTTTTGAAAGATTTAAATTTCTAAAATCCATTTCTTCTTTTTCTAGTTTTTCATACATTTCAGATAAATATATATCTATTTTATATTTCACATCTTCCTCTTCTTGCATTTTTGCTTCTGAATCTCTTATTCTAATTAATTCTTTAATAGCATCATATCCTGTTTCCTTTTTTAAATATTCTACATCAAAAACACCTATCTCAAAATATCTATTTACATTACTTTTGGTAATAATATTATCTACATTAGAAAAATTGATACCAACATACATTACAATTATAATACTAATATATACTTGAGAAAGATTAATTTTTTTATCCATTATATATATAATTGTAGGAATTAATAATATTGCCTCAGTTAATAAAGCAACATATACTAATAATCTTAAACGAGTATAGCCATATGCACTTTCATATAAATACATTCTGTATGCTGATGAAAGTAAAATTATAAATGTACATATAACCATTAATAAACACATTAAATTAATATATTTATTTTTCTCAACCTTTTTTGCAAATAATATTACTGCTAAATTTATAACTGAAACTATCATTAATTGAAAGAAACCTTTTCTTGCATATTGTGAATAATTGCTAACATCATTTTTTCCCATAAATAATGAACGAATTTGTATAAAACAAAACAATATATAAATTATATTTAAAGCACTTAAAAGTATTTTTATAGTTGTTTTATCTTTAATTTCTGTTTTGGCTATATCTTCATTAATAACTTCGTATTCAAAAATAAGATTATGAAAAAAGCACGAAAAATACATAAATAAAGCAATTATGGTAATTAATTTAAAAATAATTGTTGTTAATTTAAATTTACCTAACACTTGAAAAATACTATTAAAAATTTGCGAAAAGATATTACTAAATACATCATCTGCAGAAGCTAATAATACTATTATAATTATTACAAAAGGAATTGTAATTAATATTCCTTTTAATATGTTATTTTCTTTATTATCTTTTTTTATAAATTTAAAATTTGAAGTAATATATAGCTTTATTTTATTCATAGTTAATTCTATACGAGTTAATGGATCTAGTATTAATTCTATAAATCTTAAAAATAATTTATCTATATTTAATTTGTCTTCCATAAATCTTATTATCATAAATATTATTAATCCTGATATTACAATAAGATTTAACGAATTAAAAAAAGAATTATCAAATATAAAATATGTACTTGATAATAATATAATTGGTATTATTAAGATTTTTGGTTCTTTATATTTAATCTTATTTTTACTTTCTAATAAACTTATTAAAAAGTATAAGAAAGGAACTACCAAAAGTAACATTGATAATCCTATATTTTTACCCCAAAATAATATTACTATCCATATACTAATTAATAATGAACCCCAAAATATTTTTTTCATTTCTATTCTCCTTGAATTTTTATTTACATATTAGGCATCTTTTTTATATTCTAAAATATCTCCTGGAGTACAATCTAATACTTCACAAATAGCTTCTAAAGTAGAAAACCTGATTGCCTTTCCTCTATTATTTTTTAATATTGATAAATTTGCTTGTGTAATTCCTATTTTCTCTGCCAATTCTCCGAGAAGATATCTTTCGTTTTGCCATCATAACATCTAAGTTTACAATTATCATTGTAGTTTGCCCCCTATTTCAATTTAAATCATTAAATCATTCTCATTTTTATATTCTAATGCTTTATTAAATAATTCAGATAAAATATATAATGCTATTGATACTCCAATAAATAATATAACCATAAAAGCTAAAACTAGTATGTAAGAAATTGATATTCTTACTAAAACAGCTTCATATAAAAAATCTAAAATCCAAAAGCCAGAAGCTATTTCTGAAATTTTTTGAGCTTTTTTCAATTTGTTTACTGTATTTTCACAAAAAGGATTACTTTTCTTTAGTGAATCAAATAAACCTATAAAATGATATATTATGATTAATAAACAAATTGCATTTGGATAAAAAATTATAATATTAGGGTTTATATCCATATTTGTATTTCTTAATATAATTGGAAATATAGCTAAAATTAAAATTCCAATTACTAATACGATTTCTAACATTATTTTTAAAAAATTTCCTAAACCTTTCTTTCCTAAAATTTCCATATATCCATCCTCTTTTTTCTATATAATAAAAATTTATAATTATAAATTTTTATATTTTAATGCTCACAATATATCATCGTTTTTTATGATTGTCAATATTTTTTTATTGTTTTTCAATATTTTTTTGTTGTTATTCTTTTCTTATAAAATTTATAAATATTTATTTTACCATTAATTTTTGTAATGGAACTCCACTATTATCATCCCAAAGAGCAACTTTGAATATTAGCAACATTTTAAATATATTAAGTAGATTGTCTTTCATCTTTATAATAGGCATAGCAGAGAACTTTCCTATTATAAAACAAAACACTATAAATATTAAAATAACTTTTAATATCTATAGTGTCTGCAAGCAAATATAGTCCCAATTATACTTAATATCGCTATTATTACTTAATTATTTATATCTTTTAATCTAAAGTGATAAGTAATTTCTTTCCAATTATCATTATAAAATTCTAATCCATCTTCTTCTCTATTGGGTTGATTCGCATTATGAATTATATAAGGTACACCTTTTTCATTTCTTTTATCTGAAATAATTCCTATATGATCAGTTGAAAAAACTACTATATCTCCTGGTTGCCATTTATCAATTTCTGTCAAATCTGTTGTAAGCGAAATATGATTTTTTTGAAAATATACTATTAAATTAGGCACTCTTCTAAAATCAATATTAGGATCTGGTTTTCCATCGACTCTAGGATACAAAGAAAGATTATTTTTTATATCCTCATCAACCATATCTTTCAAAAAGTATCCTGCATTTTTTAATGCTCTCCATACAACATCTGTACACACTCCTTCATCATCTGGTGGATAACCACCAGAATAATATGCACTTCTATAAGTAGGTTTATTTTCTGCATCAGCTCTAGCACCTAATAAAATGTCAGTATAATCATCAACCCCATCTTTATCATAATCTGTATTTGATTTTATTATTTCTATTCCAAAGTCCTCTGCATAATAAATCTTTTCTACAGTTTGATTTTCTTTTACAACTAAATAAATAATATTTCTATATTTTAACACTAATATTGATAATACTAATGTTATCAATACAAATATTGTTACAATTATAATTATAAATTTTTTCATATAATCACCTAAATTATTATTTGTAAAATTTGGTAGTTTTCTTTAAATTATAATTTAACATCTAGACTAACATATTTTTACAAAATTTATATACTTCTTTTTTTCACTATATACTTTTTAACAATTTATGTCAATATTACTATTAACAGCTTAATTATATATAACATTTTTAATCATAATAAATTTCTATATAATAAATTAGTTTTTGCACATAATAGTATTTATAAAAAGTTATTTACATTATTATCATTTAGTAATCAAAATATTAAATTCACAATTGATATTTTATGTAAAGTATGATATAATTTTAATAGTTTTTACAAAAAATTATCAGGAGGTAAAACTATGTTTAAAATTACTATTTCTAAAGGAAGATCCGAGGTAGATCGGATAATGTTTGCTGATTCTAGTAATAATACTGGAACTGCCATTCGTAAAGCAAATGGTGAAATTGAAACAGAATACAAAAGTGCTGAACAGATTAGAAAGGAATTGAAAAAAGAACTAATAACTAGCAAAATGATATTAGCTACCATATTTAATATTTTTTGGTTATTTGGATTACCTATAATAAAAGGATATTTTATAAATCCTATGATAAAAAATAATTCAATTAATATTGCATTTTATCTTATTTCAACCGTATTTTTAATTACTTTAACATTCATAGGCGTTATAAGTTTATATAAACAAGGAAGTGAGATAAGAAAAAATCATGGAGCAGAGCATAAAGTTTATGCTGCTTATAAAAAGTTAGGCTACATTCCTACTGTTCAAAAAGCACAATGTTTTTCTCGCATATGTAATGTTTGCGGAGCTACAATATATTCTGCACTTATTACAGGACAATTAATTGGATTTATTGTGTATATTTGCACTGGATTTATGATTCCAGAAAAATTATTGTTCTTAGTTCCATTTTTATTACATTCTATTTTTCCTTTTAACTTTTTAGGAAAATTAGTTCAATTTATCACAACAAAAGAACCTGATGATAGTAATATTGAATTAGCAATATCAGCAATTCGGACATTACAATACAAAGGTAATGAAACTTGCAATTATGGAGAAACTGATATTCAATCAGATATAACAAAGTTTAATCCATTAGCGTATACAATTCATAATTCTAATTTATATAAGGATCATGATGTACATACGCATTATTAAACCTCAAGCCTTGCTAGTGCAAGGCTTTTTACTTTTTGTTTATAAAATTTTAATTTTTTTATAAAATTATCTTGACATATTATTATAGTTCGTTTATAATTAATCTTGCGTTAAGCAAAAAAGCATATGCGCCCTTAGCTCAGTTGGTCAGAGCAACCGGCTCATAACCGGTGGGTCCAAGGTTCGAATCCTTGAGGGCGCACCAAAACCTCTAGTAAAACTAGAGGTTTTATTTTTTTATAAAATTTTATAAAATCTATGAAAGGCTTGCTTAGAGCCAATTATAGTTTGAAATGTTTTTAAAACTCTCTCAAAATTTCTCAAACTTTCACAATTTATATTCCCAAAAACATTCCCAAAATACAAAAAAATCATTTTTGGGTATGTAATTTGCATTCCCAATGACATTTTCGGGAATGTAAAATTACAAGAAATAAGACAGGAGCTGTATTTGCACCTGTCTTACTTTATATTCCCAAATTTTATTTTAATGAATTAAATCTTCTTTAATATCTATATTTTCATTTTCTTCTTGTAATAATTTAACTGCTTTTAACATATTTTCTTCTAAATAATATTTATTAACTTTGTCTATTTCTTTTTCTTTAAATTTATCAAATACAGAAGTATATGTATTAAGTGTTATTGTAACATCTTTATGTCCCATTAATTTTTGAACAACTACTGGAGCCATACCACTTTCAATACATCTTGTACCATATGTATGTCTTAAACTATGGGTTGTTATATCTTCTATTCCAAAGTGTCTTTTTAAAAGTCTTTTAAGTTCATTATTTACATTTTCTCTATCAGCATATTTTTTATCATCAGGTTTAAATAACAACTTTTCATTATTATTTGTTTGATTTTCTGCAATTATCATTTGTTCCATAATAGAAGATAACAAATAATCTGGTATTGGTAACGTTCTTTTTCCAAAATATGTTTTTGTACTTTTTCCCATTATTGTATGACCTTCTAAATCTTTAGTTAAGGTTTTCTTTATATTTAATCTTTTATTCTGTAAATCTATATCACAAGTAGAAAGTGCCAAAGCTTCACCAACTCTTAAGCCCATAAACATTTGAATTAAATATACATTTTTGTATTTACAATTTGATATTTCTTTTGTTAATAAATAATCTGTAATAGCTTGTTGTTCTTCACAAGTCAAAGCACGAACTTCTTTATCTTCTTTATTGCTTTTGGGCTTTATAACATTTATCATTGGATTTCTAGTTAAGTAACCTTTATTAATAGCACTTTTAAATGTGCTTCCTAATTGATGATAGAGCTTATCTATTGTAGAATTACTTAAATATTTATGATAATTCATAAATTCTTGAAGTTCATCAGAAGTTATTTCATCAATTTTTTCATTTCCTAAAGGAAATTTCTCAATTTTTTTTATTGTTTGCATTGTTCTATTATAAGTAACTTCAGAAACTTGGTTTGTGTCAAATTTTAAATTCAAATTTGCTTTCATTAATTCACACAATGGAATTCCGTTATTTTCTATATAAATGGGATTTTCTTTTTGATACATAATTGAAGTTAGATATTTTTCAGCTTCTTCACGTGTTTTAAATGTTTTACTTTTTATAATATTTTTATTGCTTTTTATATCAAATTCATTATATCTAACACACCAAGTTTTTCTATCATTTCTAAAAGTTATATAAGCTTGACTATTATTTGTTTTATTCATCTATTTTATCCTCACTTTCTCTGTGTTTCATTTTCCAAATATAATAAGCTAACTTCATTACAGTTTTTGTTTTTCCAATATTTACAGAAGGGAAGTCTTTTCTTTTAAAAACTTGATTTGCTAAATTTTCGCCCATTTTTAAATCTTTTGCTACTTCTTTAACAGTTAAATTTTCAAAAGGATTAATCATATCTTTTATTACTTCCATAATAATTTTATCTTCAATAGTTAATATTTTATCTTCTGTGTGTTCTATATTTATAATCTTGTTCATTTTCTTCTTTCCTTTCAATATAATCATTTATCAATTTATTTACTCTTTCAAAAGACCAATTTAATACAACTGATACCCATTCAATGCTTTTATGTATATAATTTTTAAGTCCTTTATTTTCTTGTTTTAACTTTATATTTTCAGTTCTTATATTACGATATTCAATTTGCATATCTTCATATTTTTGATTGGTAATATCTGTTAAACTTTTTATTTTTGTATATTGTTTAGCTAGTGTATTAAATTTTCTTATTATTCTTTGGTATTCCTCTTTTAATTCTTCTGTATCAATTATTTCTTTTTCTTGTTCTAAATTTATTGACTTCATTTCATATTTTTGAACTTCATAGTTTGTTAATTGTTTTAATTTATCTGTTTCAATATGAGCATTACCACTTAAGCCTCTTTCTAAATCGAACCCAGCTTTTGTCATATATCTATGAAAATTATCTTGTAGTCTTTTATAACTGTCTTTACCTTTCCAATATTCAGAACAAGCAATTTTACTTATTTGTTTTCCACTTTTGGTATCTAGTTTGTGAACAACTGGCACAAATACAATGTGCATATGAGGACAAGCCTCATCCATATGTACTTTAGCAGAAACTATAAATTCTTCGCCTAAATTTTGATAGTTTGCTACAAATTTATATGCTGTTTTAAAGTATCTTAAAGTTTCATCTTTTCCGATTTTTTCAAAAAATTCTTTATCAGAAGTTATTACATATTCGCAAAAAATATTTGTTGTACTTATTATTCTTCCTTTTAAATCATATTGATTTTGTAAGTTTTTAAAAGTGTTATAATATGTTGTATTACACTTTTTTAAAGAATAATTAAGATTAAATTTTGACTTATCAATATTTTTATTTGAATAATTTGTGTTTTTACGTTCATTATGTTTATATAATCCTGCTAAATTATCTTTCTTGTAATTACTATTTCGTATAATTGCAAAACTCATATTTAACCTTTCTTTATAATATATTTCACTTTCTATAAAGCTTCACTTCGCAGTTTTTCTAAATAATAACTATAATTTTATACAGAAAATACGAAAAACTAATTTCAGTTTCTAACACACTAGAAACTCATAGAGTTTCTGTGCGATTAGGGAGTACCCTAATAACCCCTTAAAATTATTATTTAATATCAGTCTTTATAGAAAGTGATAAATAATAATTTTGTTTGTGTTTGAGCTTTTATAGAAAATGGATCTATAAGCTCAAACATATTGAAACACCATTAATGGTTTTTCAAACTTTTCCTTAAGCAAACATTTTAAGCATTTATATTTCTTATAAATTTTAAAATATCTCGTTGGATATCTAAAATTAAATTCAATGTTTTATTAGAATTTATTGGTTTATTTTCATTTGCAAGCTTATTACTACTATTTAAGTATTTATATTTTGTATTAATCTTTTCATAGTTAAAACTTTCCATTACAAGAAGTTTTCCATATTTAATAGCTTGATTTTTAGTTAATGATTTAAAAGTATTATTATGCATACTGACAATAATGAGATTTCCTCTTATAGATGTATTTAATTTATTAAAGTTAATATTTAGATACACATTAGGAAGTAATTTATCTCTATCTTTTTTACATATAATTTGTACATCTTCATATTGCAATATTTCTATTTCTCCACCAAGTAGAAGTTCAAAAATTTCAATATTATTTTTAACTTTCTTTAATACAGGCTTTTTTCCAACTTCCTTATAGATAACAATTATATTTTCGCTATTATTCATTTTCTGTACCTGTTTTATTATCAAAATATTGTTTCTTAAGTAGTTGAACATTTTTTATAAAGTGTTCAATAGAGATTTCTTTAATTCTAATTACTTCTTTTTTTGATAATTTCTCTCTTTTACAGATTTCATCTAATTGTAATCTTTTAAATAAAGATAGATAGAAAATTCTTTTTTCTTGTGACGGCAATTTCTTTAATGCAGAATAGTAAATTTCATTCTTAAATATTTCTTCTAATCGTTTTACATACTTTACTTTTTCATTTGTGTTATTTGAAATTTCTCTTAAATAATTTTGATAACTTTGATTATTTAATAATTTTTGAGTGTTATAATCATTTAAACTAATTTCATCAAAATTAATATTTTTCTTTTGTCCTGTTTCATATTCAAAATATTTCATTTCTCGTACTCCTTAAAATATTTGTGCATATGCATAACTTATCCGTAATTGCTTAAAGCAAACGGCTAAGAAAATTTCTAGAAATCATTTGTAGCTTAAGCTTGATTTAATGATACACTTTTCAAATTCCATAATGTAAAAAGAATAGTATAAAATAGGATTATATAGAAAAAGTAAGGATTTTCCTTTGCATTCTTACTCTGGCAATAAAAACAGCATATTGATACACAAAAAAAGAGAAGGAAGCTTATTCTTTAGCTTTCTTCTCTTAATATCTAGTACATAGAATTTTATTTAGTTATTCATTGAAAAAGTCTGTTTTATTTCTAGTATCTACATACCAACACCAGTCTTTTTTCATATTTTCATATTCTTTATTAGAAATTTTTAATCTTTCTAACATTTCTTCTGTAAATTCTAAATCTTTTTTAGATAACATTATTTTTTTAGTTACTTGTTTATAGCCATCTGCATTTCCGTTTAGTGTTCCCATATAAATACCATCAGAACTATATCTTAAATTTATTATTATTTCAGTTCTTTCTAATTGAGGATTATTAGGTTCATAATTTTCAAATAAGAAAAATGCAACATCATCATTAGCAATTAACTCGCCTGTCATATATATTGTATTATTTGTACAACCTACCCATTGAACTTCTAATTTATCTTTCTTTTGAACTATATCAAAGCGAAACTTTGCTTTTCTGCTTCGGTTACTACTGCTAATATAATAAACATATACAGTATCACAGTTAAAAGGATTTTCAATATTATTTTCTTTTTCTTTATCAATATATTTAACAAAATTTTCAATATCAGTATTTAATATATTACATATTTCTAAAAATATTTCTATACTAGGCAAGGTATCTCCATTTTCATATCTACTTATATTACTTCTTTCAATTCCTAGTTTATCTGCAAATTCATTTTGGGTTAGTCCTTGACTTTTTCTAAAAGTTTTTAGCTTTTTTCCAAAATCATATTTATCAAATTTATACATAGGCTATCTCCTTTATAAATTCATAATTTAATTATACCATTTTTTTACATTTTAATCAAATTTATAAAACTTGAAAGCATTGATATTATTAACAAAAATTGATTTATGTTCAAAAATATGCTATAATATATTTACAAATAAATATTAGAATGGTAGTTATCTTAATTAAACAATCCATTACTTCAGCAACGCTGATGGTCATTACAATCACCAGCGTGCAAGAGCTGGGTTGTTTATACGAAATCCTACTATCTGTTGGTTTCCGTATAATATATGACTTATTTTTGTTTGAATTTATATAAAGGAATTAAAGCAGATGAAACCACAAGTGGAAAAAGGATTTCCAGATTAAAACTGTTCTGGACTTTTGGGGGAAGTAATTTCCCCCTTTATCATTTTATAATATTTGAAATAATTACAAATTTATAGTATAATACATATATAAGTTAAATTGCTTGCACAGTTTAACTTATACAACATATAAAAATTAAGATTTATATGTTAAAGCCATAGGGTTGTTCATCTGCTCCTATGGCTTATTTTTTGTGTAAAATTTTCACATTTTAAAAAAAACACTTTAAATTTGAGGAATTATTCTATTAATTTATGTTATAAACAATGAAGTTTATTTGATTTTGTGTAAATAACTCACATAAATGTGTAAAAGTTCACAATTTAAAATTTGATATGTTAACATAATTTTTATATACTATTATTGTAATCACTTATAATATATATCTTAAAATACATATTTAAGGAGGTTAATAATGGAATTATATAATCAATATAAAGATAAAAAATTGAATAAATATAATTCTATTATTTTTAATATCTTGAAAACTCTAGGTATCTCCTATAAGACTAATGGAGCAAATTATATAAGAATTATTGTTTTAAGTGAAATTAAAAAAGAATCAGAAATTTTGAACTTAAATTCATATTATACAGCTATTGCAAAAAAATATACAAAAAGTATAGCTTCTGTTAAGCAGGCAGTTAATGACTGTATTTATAATTCTTCAAAAAAATATGAAGATAATTATTCAAGTATTTTTAATTTTGAATATGATGAAAAATATAAATCTTCAAAAAATTTTATAGAAGATTTAATATGTTATTTAATAAATAACTAATAATAATTTATAAAAAAATACACTTTTTCAAGTGTATTTTAGTTATTTTATTTAATTTACAAAAAATGACATTTTTCTAGTAATTTTTATGTTATACTATAAAAAGGTTACATCTTCTGAATGTAGGAAGACTATATAAAATTTTCTTCAGCATTTTCCAATAATTGGTCAACCGTTACGTTCAAAACTTTAGAAAATGCATATAATTCATAGTCCTTTACTGTTCTTTTATTATGTTCAATCTTATAAATATCGTTAATATAAAGAGTAACGCCAATTAAAGCTAATTCTCTGCAAATATCTGGTTGTGACATTTTTCTCATTGTACGATATTTATAAAGATTACTTGATACAATATTTAGTTTATTATTTAATTTTCTTGCACCCATAACTTACTCCAAATTTGTATTTTTGTAATCATATAATATTATTACGTTTCAAATTACATTCAGTAGATGTAGAAAACTATAAAAATAAAGGAGTGATGAAAAAATAAAAAGCATAAATGAATTTATTTTCATTTATACTTAATCATTTAAATCTTCTGTTATATCTTCTACATCTAAAAACATTGGGTCATCAAAGAAGTCTTTTAGGTTAGTATTAAGACCTTCACATATATGCAATAGTGTAGGTAATTTAGGAATATTATTTGTATTATTTTCTGATAGTAATGAATTAATTGTTGATTTTGGAACACCTGTAGCCTTATATAGTTCCCACAATGAATTAATATTATTCTTTTTCATAAAATAGTCAATTCTTATTTTAACTGCTTCTTCTAATTGCATACTAATAATTACCCTTCTATATTATTTATATGTAGTGAGTATAGCAATTTTTTTAAATCACGTAGACCGTTTAAACGTTCTATGTAAGATATGCAATATTATTTGCAAAATTTTATAAATTATTAAAGGAGTTTATATATGCAAGAAATTAATGAACACATATTTTCAAAAGAAGAGTTAGAAAGAATGTCTAATATTATAGAAAATAATTTATCTGTATTATTAAAAAATACAGATTACTGTAAACAAGAAAATTGTATTACAGATTTACATGAAATAATTTGTTCAAAAACAAATAATACAGAATTACAGAATATTTTTGAAAAGTATAACAATTATATGATAGACCATAAAATATATGAATTTGCACTTATCTATAATATTGGATTATTAACAGGAATGGAACTATCAAATTTAAAAAAAGAAATAAAAACTTATTCAGAGGAATATTGTAGTAAAAAAATTATTGATTTTTCAAAGTATCTAAATCAAACACTAATACAAAATTTAGAAAATTTAAAAATATTTATTGAAGATAAATTGTACACAGAGGAAGAATATCAATTAATTAAAAGAGAAATTTTAATACATTCGTCTATAAATAATATTTCTGAAACAGAAAAGGAAGAATTTTTAAAAATCTTTTCAAAAATAGATAATGACTATAATCTAAAAAATTAAATTCAAAAATCTCGTAGTTTTTTGAATTACGAGATTTTTTGCTTATTTTGCTTTTTTATAAGTATATTGGTTACACAAAATAATATAGTTGGAATGTTAAATATTATTAATATCATAATATAAGAAGGTAATTCTTTAATAAAGTCCTCTTTTATGGGGTTTCCATATTTTTGACCTTGATATGTATTATACATTATTAGACTTAATATATTTATTAAAGATAGTATATATGAAATAGTTGGTAAAACATATCTTCCAAATTTATTTTTGGCTATTAATATATGTAATAACTCAAATGGTAAAGAAATAAATATAAATAATATTATCAATTGCATATACTATATCCTTTCAAAATTTTTTATAATTATATCAATAAAAAGTAATTTGAAAAATAAATTATTAAAATTTTTTTCAATTTCCTCAAGTTACTTATTGAAAGACTATCCATAAAAATATATTTTTGACTAGATATTTAAATATTTTTGTGATATAAAATGTTTAAATAACTTGTAGGAGAAAAAAATGAAATTTTTTAGAATTATAAATATAATAATTACAATTTTAAATATATTGTATTTAATTCTTATAAATACTTTATATGTTCAATTGCCTGTTCCAAATAAAGAATATTTAAGAGATTTAAATTTTAACGGCACTTTTAAAAAGTATTTTATAAATATATCTTTAGTTAGTTTATCAATAAATATCTTATTTATAGTTTTATATTTTATAAAATATTATAGGAATTTGAAGAAAAAAGAGATTATCTTCAATATACTATTAATTGTAATGGAGTTTTTAATAATTATTTTAAGTTTACTTTATGCTGAATATATTTAATAAGAGAAACAAAAGAATATAAAGTAAATCTTTATTTGCAATAAAGATTTAAATAGCAATATTTGAATGATTAATTTTATATTCCCAATATCATTCCCAAATAATGAATAAATACTATACTATCAATAAAGTTAACCGTCAGGGCGCACCAAAAGAAGTAGTATTCATACTACTTCTTTTTTATTTAGTAGGAAGTGCAGAGCGTTTTCCTACTAAATAAAGGCTTCGCTAATTTTTGCACACGATTTTATACAACAAAATCGGCTCTTCGAACAAATACGTGGATGATTTAGTAAATTTTTGTATTTTGTAATTATCATATCGTCTACTTTTGTTCTATAATAAATTATGCACAATAAAGCTTACCACCTTAAATATTTCAAATATTTGAAAATATTAAAAGTCCTTCGTTTTTTCTTACTACTTTATTTTTATTCATATTTATGATATTATATTATTTGATTTTATTATCATATATTTTCTCTAATTTAGACAAAATATATAATAAGTTATTTAAAAAAAGGATTGAAATATGGATTTAAAAAGTTTAGAAAAATTGGAATTTAATAAAATATGTGAAATATTACAAGGATTTTGCATAACTTATTTAGGAAAAAAATATGCAAAAGAATTGAAACCATTTTCTTTAAAGCAAGAAGTAATAAAGGCACAAAAGCAAACATCTGAAGCATCAACTCTTCTTTATAGAAAAGGTAATATACCTATTTCAGAAATTGAAAATATTACTACTCATATAAAGAAAATAGAAAGCAACTTATTTTTATCTCCAAAACAATTATTAGATTTAGCATCAATTTTAAAAATGTCCAACAATCTAAAAGATTACTTTTTTAGTACTGAAATAGATATGACAGAATTCGAAAATTTAACAGGATTATTCAATAATCTATATATAAACCCTTCTATAGAAAAAGCAATTTTTACTGCTATTATAGATGAAACTACAATTTCTGATGATGCTTCTAACAATTTGAAAATTATTAGAAAGAATATTAGAAATAAAGAACAGGAAATTAGAAATAAATTAAATTCGCTTATTCGTTCGAAATATGTACAAGAATCAGTTATTACAATGCGTTCAGGACGTTTTGTTATTCCTGTTAAAAATGAATATAGACAAGAAATAAAAGGATTTGTTCATGATATTTCTTCTAGTGGATCTACTATATTTATCGAACCAATTGTAATTTTTGATTTAAATAATGATTTAAATAATTTAAAAAATGAGGAAAATCTAGAAATAGAAAAAGTTCTTCAAAAACTTTCATCCCTATTTTTTTCAATCATTGATAATATTAAAAATGATATTAATTTAATTGGTTTAATAGATTTTATTTTTGCTAAAGCAAAATATTCTAATTTATTAGATGCTACTGAACCTATAATAAATGATGAAAAAATTATAGATTTGAAACAAGCTTGGCATCCATTACTAAACAAAAATCAAGCAGTAAAAAATGATATTCCACTTGGAATAGATTATAATAGTTTAATAATAACTGGTCCAAATACTGGTGGTAAAACTGTAACTTTAAAAACAGCTGGACTTTTAGTTATTATGGCAATGAGTGGGCTTCATATTACTGCAAAAGAAAATAGTAGTGTTTTTATGGCAGATAACGTTTTTGCTGATATTGGCGATGAGCAAAGTATTAGTGATTCTTTAAGTACTTTTTCATCTCATATTACAAAAATTGCTCAAATTTTAAATATAGCAACTAAAAATAGTTTTATTTTATTGGATGAGCTTGGTTCTGGTACAGATCCTATTGAAGGCTCTAGTTTAGCTATAAGTATTTTAGAAAAGTTGCATTCTTTAAATGCTATCACTCTTTCTACTACTCATTATCCTGAATTAAAGCACTTTGCTCTAGTTACTGATGGATTTGAAAATGCGAGTGTTGAATTTAATTTAGAGACACTATCTCCTACTTATAAATTATTACTAGGTGTTCCTGGTACAAGTAATGCTTTTTCAATTAGTAGAAAATTAGGTATTTCCGAAGATATTATAAACAGAGCAAAAGAATTTATAGATCAAGAAAACATAAATATTGAAGAACTTCTTACAAATATTTATGAAGATAAACGTATTATAGAATATGAAAAACAAAAAACTTTAGAAAGTTCAAAAAAAGTTGAAGAATTAAAAAAATCTCTAGAATTTGATTTTTCAAAATTACAAAATGAACAAAAAGATATTATAAATAAAGCAAAATTTGAAGCTAGAGAAATTTTACTTTCTGCAAAAGATGATGCAAATAAAATTATTAAAGAACTTGAGCATTCATCAAATACTAAAGATTCTAATAAATTAAGAAATAAATTAAATGAAAAAATTGACAATTTAAATATTGTCAATTCAAAAAATATCACATCAAAAAATAATATTAAATTTGAAGATTTACAAGTTGGAATTAAGGTTTTTGTTAGTAAAATAAATCAAGAAGGAACAATATTATCTATTTCAAAAGATAAAAAAGTACAAGTTGCACTTTCTTTTGGAAAAATGTTTTTTGAATTTGAAGATTTACAAATTTTAAATTCTCCCCATAAAGAATCTAATCCAAAAAAAGATTATTCATCAAGAAAAGAATTTAAAGTAAAATCAATTTCTTCTGAAATCAATGTAATTGGGCAAAATGTTGATGAGGCATGTTTTTCTATTGATAAATATTTGGATAATTGTATTTTGAGTGGTCTTCCATCAATTAGAATTGTCCATGGTAAAGGAACTGGAGCATTACGTACTGGAATTCATAAATTTTTAAAATCACATCCACATGTAAAATCATTTAGAATTGGTACTTTTGGTGAAGGTGAAATGGGAGTTACAATAGTAGAATTAAAATAGTAAAAAATTACTACTATTTTAATATATTTAAGTGGCTAATTTTTAATCTGTATATCATATTATAAAAAAAGAATCCAAATTTTCATTTGAAAATCTGGATTCTTTTAACTTTATTCACATTTTATACACTTTTTTTCGCTAATTCCTTTAATTTACTATTAAATTGCGGAAATTGTTTGTTTAATCTTATTGGTTTTCCATCTTTATCTAAAAAACAATGTTCTGATGTACCTATTAATACTAAATTTCCAGTTTTATTGTTTTTCATTTCATATTGTATAACCAATCTTACTCCTTTAAATTCTTTTACACTTACTTCTATTGAAATTTCATCATAAAAAGTTGTACTTTCTTTATATTCACAATTTATTCCAATAACTGGGGAAATAATTCCATCTTCTTCCAATTTATCATATCCAAAACCTATGTTTTCCAAAAAGTATACTCTTGCCTCTTCCATCCATCTTATATAATTAGAATGATGTGTTATTCCCATTTTATCTGTTTCGTAATAATTTACTTTATGTATATATTTTTCCATTCAACTTTTCCTTTTTATATTAAACTACACTTAATTTTTTTGAGTTTTTACTAATCACTTTATAATTTTCAATATTTATAATATTTTTTTCAGGAACAATATAATTTCTAAGAAGCCCCTCATAAATCACTTTTGCACATTCTAGACCTTTAAAATCTTCTGGTTTTATTGGTTCTGGCAAATTATTTCTCACCTTAGATTTATCTAAAACATATTTAACAAATTCTGCACAATAAAAGGATTTATTATATTTTAATCTAATATGTATACCAGCTGCAAAAAGTCCTAAAATGTTAAATGTATAGTCCTTTCTATTATCTTGTATATTTGATATTATCTTTTTTAATTTCTCATATTTCTCATCTTCTACTGGTAAAGCATATACTTTACTTACTGTATTTTTAAATCTTTTAAAAGTACCATCATCAATATATTCATGAACAAATCCACCAATAAATGGATTATATGGATTTAATCTTCCAAAACTATACATATTCTTTAATTCTACATCTAAAGCAATAGATACATGTGCAAATTCATTTCCTGTAAATACTTTTATTATTCTAGACAAAAAAGTTCCTGTATACGTTAAAACTATATATATTTCTTTCATTTTTATCTACCTTCTTCAGTAATTAATTTTCTTATAAACATTATAACATAGTATATGAAGAAAATAAATTAAATATTTATTAATTTTTCAAAGGTAATATTTCTGAAAGACTTTTCTATAGAATTTCCTATTATAGAATAAAACATTTTTATTAATTACATTAATTGTATATATTTTTTACATGAGTAATTATACTATATGTTATCACAAAACAAAATTACTCAATAAAATCAGTTTAAATCTTATAAATCCACTATAAAATTCGCATTATATTTCTAAATTATGAATAATTCCTATTTTATTGTCCTAATATTTTTTTCATTTCCTCTTGTCTTTTAACTTTTTTGGTAGTTGTTTTTATAAGTTCTTCACTACTTAAAATAAAGTTTTGTATATGTTTATATCTAGGAAATGTTTTATTTAATTCTTTTATTTGTTCCCAAATAATTTTATATAATTCGTCTTCACTTTTATCATTATATTTTTCTTTGGCAACTTCCTTATTATATACTACTTTTACAGATAATTTCACATCTATTTTATCTTTTTCATCTGGCATTCCAAAAACCATAGATTCTTCAACTAATTCTAATCTATTTACTAACATTTCTAATTCTTCTGGAAATACTTTTTTACCATTTTTTAAAACTATTAAATTTTTATTTCTTCCAGTTATAAATAAACTTCCAGATTTGTCAAAATATCCTAAATCTCCTGTATAAAACCATCCATCTTTTAAAACTTCATTTGTTACTTCTGGCATTTCATAATAACCAAGCATAACATTAGGACCTTTTACACGTATTTCTCCAATTCCATTGTCATCTTTATTTACTATTTCAATTGTATCATTAATCATTGGAACACCAACAGATCCATTTTTTAATATTTTATAATTTTCAGCACAAATTACAGGTGATGTTTCACTAAGTCCATATCCCTGTAATGTTGTAACACCTAAATTATTAAATCCTTTTGAGATTTCTGGATCTGCAGGAGCTCCACCTGAAATTACTAGTCTTAATTCTCCACCTAAAGCATCTAATACTTGTTTAAATAATTTTCTTCTTATATCAATATGAATCTTTAATAACGCATTGCTAATTTTCATTGCTGTTTTTATTAATTTTGTTTTTCCTTGTTTTTCAATTTCTTTCATTATTGTCTTATAAATAGCTTCAACTAGCACAGGAACTCCAACAAATACTGATACTTTATATTCATTTAGATTTTGTTTTATATATCTTAATCCATCTGGGAAAGCTGTTTTCACACCACAAGCAAGCATCATAATTAAACATGTTGAACCAAAAATATGATGTAATGGTAAAAATGCTATATTAACATCTGTCTGTCTAATATCTTCTACTGATTGCAAAGCATATATATTTGATGCTATATTTTTCTGAGAAAGCATTACTGCTTTTGATTTAGAAGTTGTTCCAGAAGTAAATAATAATATATTCATTACATTTTCATCAATTTTAGCATTAATAAAATCATTATTATTTTCTTCAATTAATTCTTCACCTTTTTTCATAAGTTCTTTAAATGATTTATACCCACTTAATTCACTCATACAAATATATTCAGTTAAATTTGTTTTACCATTTTTCTTTATTTCTGATATTTCATCTTTTAATTTTTCATCAAAAATTATAGCATCTACTTTACTTCTAATTAGAGAATTTTCTAATTCATCATATTGCAAATCCTTATCTAAAGGAACAGAAACAATTCCCCCAAGTAAATTAGACAAATGTGCAATTACCCATTCATATCTATTTCTTCCAATTATAGCAACTCTTTTATCTTTTAATTTCAAATCATATAGTGATGTACCAAATTTATTAATATCTTCAAGTAATCTTTTATAGGTTACATTTTCATATTCTACTTTCTTATTTTCTTTATGCTTTATAACAAAAGCAATATTATTACCATATTTTTCAACAGAATTATAAATAATTTCTTTTAAATTATTAAATTCTTTTACATCAAAAATTTTTTCATTTTTCATAATCTTCTCCTCATATAATATAAAAATAACATTCCCAATTGAATAAAATTTATTAATATTAATATATCATAAGTTATATAAAAAAACATTAGACTAGTTGGTCAGTACAAAACAATATGTTTTTATATTCTATTTAATCTAAAGTTTTAAACTAGATATAATTTTATATATAAAAATTAGCCAAATACTTGTTTAATAAGAGGTTGAAAACAATATCCAATTTTGTTGTACAAAATTGTGTGCAAAAATTGGCGAAGCTGTTATTTAGTAAGAAGTGGAGAGTACTTTCCTACTAAATAACAAAAGTGGACAATATGATAATTATAAAATACAAAAAGTGCTAACAAATATTTATGATTTGTCAGCACTCTAAACCTATTATATAAATATAAAACTTTTTATTATTCTTTATGAGATTTTATATATTCTACAACATCTGAAACTTTAACTATTTTTTCAGCTTCTTGATCTGGTATTTCCAAATCAAATTCTTCTTCAATACTCATAACTAATTCTACAATATCTAAAGAATCTGCTGATAAATCATCCATAAATGTAGCATCTTCATTTACTACACTCTCTTCTACACCTAATTGTTCTACAATTATCCCTTTTAACTTTTCAAAAATTTCTTCTCTTAACATACTTTTCCTCCTAATTTTATAATTTTATAATTTTATATATTTTCTTATGTAATATATTTTTAATTAGAACAAACGAGACGCATTTAAATATTTTATATTATTTTAGTAAATTTATATACATCTCCTTTGTTCATGTACATAATTAAATTCCCATTATATTATATCCACTATCTGCGTAAATTACTTGCCCAGTAATAGCTTCTGACATACCACTTAGTAAAAATGTTACAACATTTCCTACTTGAATAGTTGTTACATTTCTATGTAATGGTGCTTTCTCTTCAACTACAGTTAATATTGAAGAAAAATCCTTAATTCCTTTTGCTGATAATGTTTTAATTGGTCCAGCAGATACTGTATTTACTCTTATACCATCTTTTCCTAAATTTTCTGCTAAATATCTAACACTTGATTCTAAAGCAGCTTTAGCAATTCCCATTACATTATAACCTTCTAAAACTTTTGTTGAACCATGATAAGTTAAAGTAACTAAACTAGCATTTTCATTCAACATATCTAATTCTTTTGCCATTCTAGCTGCAAGAACAAATGAATATGCACTAACATCATTTGCATGACTAAATCCTTCTTTACTTGTATAAATAAAATCATTATGTAGATCTTCTGTATTTGCATGTGCAATTGCATGTACTATTCCATCAACTTTTCCATTTTCCTCTTTTATTTTTGTAAAAGTTTCTTTTACTAGTTCATCCTCAGAAGCACCATCTAAAACATATGCTTTACTTCCTTTAAATTCACTTATTAGTTCTTCAATTTTTCCTTTATTTTCTTCTCCCATATATGTAAATATCAATTTTGCCCCATTATCATATGCAGTTTTGGCAATACCAAATGCAATACTCCACTTATTTCTAATTCCCATTATTAATATTTTTTTATTTTTTAATAACATTTTTTCCTCCTTTTATTATATATAAACATATTTTTTTCATAATTTTATAAAGACATAGAAATTATATATCTTTTAGCTTTATAAATTCACCCATTTTTCTAAATTTCTGATATCTTTCTTCAACAATTTCATCTTCTGTTTTACATTGTAATTCTGATACTGATTTTACAATTTCCTTTTTTAAATTTTTACAGATTTTTTCAAATGCCTCATTATCATCAAAATTTTCTTTTACAATTTTATCAATCACTTTTAGATCATACAAATCTTTAGCTGTTAATTTCATCTTTTCAGCAGCTTCTTTCACTCTTGAAGAGTCTTTCCACAAAATACTACTATAACCTTCTGGTGATAAAATAGAATATATTGCATTTTCTAACATAAATATTCTATTTCCAATACTAATTGCTAAAGCACCACCACTAGAGCCTTCTCCAATTACTATTACTATAACTGGCACTTTCAATTTAGCCATTTCAAACATAGATTTTGCAATTGCTTCACCTTGACCTCTTTCTTCAGCTCCAATACCTGGATATGCACCTTTAGTATCTACAAACGTAATTACTGGTCTTTTAAATTTTTCGGCTTGTTTCATAAATCTTATTGCTTTTCTATAGCTTTCAGGATTAGGCATACCAAAATTTCTTTCAATATTTTCTTTTGTATTTCTTCCCTTCTGCTGAGCTATAATTGTAAAATTCTGATTATCTATTTTAGCAAGACCACAAATAATAGACTTATCATCTTTAAAATTCCTATCACCATGAAGTTCAATAAACTCATCAAAAATATTTTCAATATATTCAAGTGCAGTTTCCCTTTTAGGACTTCTGGCAATTTCAACTCTTTCCCACGCAGATAATTTCATTTTTTCTCACCTCTTCTCTTTTGACCAATTAATTTCTGCTCATTTACTTTATTAGATTTTTATGATATAATACTTTAAATTTAATTTAGGAGGGATACCATATGGAAAAATTATTTCCTATCGAAACAGCAAAACAATTACTCGTAAATTACAAAAAGAAACGGCATTTTGCCAAAGCCAAATTCATTAATGAATTAATTGAGTTGCAATATTTCTTTGGTAACACTACAATTCTTAATTGTGAATTGTTAATGAACGGACTGTACAGAAAGCAAACTATTATGACTGTTTTAAATGACATGGACTATACAGACATAAAAATTAGAACAGTTATAGATTATCGCTATTTTATGAATATATTTGCAAAAAAACTTACAGTTGTAAAATTTAGCTAATATTTCTACATAATAGGCTAATTGAGTATTTTCTCAATTGGCCTTTTGTTTTACTAATTTATTTATTATATCTAATTAATTTGTAAATAGTTTCTTTTAAATCTTTTCTTTCAACAATTTTATCAATAAAACCATGTTCTAACAAAAATTCTGCGGTTTGAAATCCTTCTGGAAGTTTTTCACCTATAGTTTGTTCTATAACTCTTTGACCTGCAAATCCAATCATTGCTTTAGGCTCAGCTAAAACAATATCTCCTAAACTTGCAAAAGAAGCTGTTACTCCTCCATAAGTAGGATCTGTTAAAACAGAAATATATAAAAGACCTGCTTCATCTAATTTTGTTAGAGCAGCTGTTGTTTTTGCCATTTGCATTAATGAAATAATCCCTTCTTGCATTCTTGCTCCACCAGAAACACAAAATATTATAATAGGAAGTTTTCTCTCAATTGCTTGTTCTATAGCATATGTAATTTTTTCTCCAACAACACTGCCCATACTTCCCATCATAAAACCACTATCCATTATGCATATTACTGTCTCTTCGCCATTAATTTTGCCTGTTCCACATGCTACTGCTTCTTCAAGACCTGTTTTCTCTCTTAAAGCTTTTAATTTTTTGGTATAGTCTTCCATTTCCAAAGGATTACTTGTTTCAATATTTAAATCAAATCTATTATATGTACCTTTATCTATTATTTGTTCTAATCTTCTATTAACATGCATTCTGAAATAATGTCCACAATTAGGACAAATATTTAAATTATTCCACAAAGTTTCTTTATAGATTATTTCTTTACAACCATCACATTTTATCCATTTTCCAACAGGAATATCAATTTTACTTGGTTTATTTTTTAGTGATGGTTCTCTTTTTTTTATTTTATCAACAATCATTTTTTATACACCTTCTTAAAATAACATTTTTTCAATAAATGATGTATCAAAGTTTCCTCTGATAAAATCTGGATTTTTAATTATATCAAATAAGAAATCTCTATTTGTTTCGACACCCTCTATTACCAATTCTTCTAATGCTCTTTTCATTTTAGCAATTGCTTCATTTCTTGTAGTCCCAAAAACTATTATTTTTGCAATCATTGAATCATAATAAGGTGGTATTGTATATCCATCATATATAGCAGAATCTATTCTTACACCATTTCCACCTGGTAAGTTAAGTCCTGTAATTTTTCCTGGACATGGCATAAAATTTTTATTAGGATTTTCTGCATTTATTCTACATTCAATAGAATGACCTTTAAAATTAATATCTTTTTGTTTAAATTTCAGTTTTTCACCTGCTGCGATTTTTATTTGTTCTTTTACAATATCAATTCCTGTACGCATTTCAGTTATAGGATGTTCTACTTGAATTCTAGTATTCATTTCCATAAAATAAAAATTTCTATCACTATCAACTAAAAATTCCACTGTTCCACAGCTTGTATATCCTGCCGTTTTGGCTGCTCTTACAGCTGCTTCACCCATTTTATTTCTTAATTTTTCATCAATTGCAGTAGATGGAGTTTCTTCAATTACCTTTTGGTGCTTTCTTTGAATAGAACAATCTCTTTCACCTAAATGAACAACATTTCCATGTTCGTCAGCTAAAACTTGAATTTCAACATGTCTTGGATTTTTAATAAACTTTTCTATATATATTTCATCATCATTAAAAGAAATTTTAGCCTCTTGTTTTACTATATTGTAGCTAGTTTCAAGCTCATCTGAATTATTTACAATTCTAATTCCTTTTCCCCCTCCACCAGCTGCTGCTTTTAACATTATTGGATAACCAATTTTCTCAGCAATTAGTATCGCATCTTTCAATCCTTTTACACTACCATCTGATCCTGGTATTACTGGAACTCCAGCTTTTTTCATTATGTCTTTTGAATTAGATTTATTTCCTAATAAATCTATCACTTCACTTGTTGGACCAATAAATTTTATATTTGACTCTCTGCATATTCTAGCAAATTGTGCATTTTCAGATAAAAACCCAAATCCTGGATGAATACTATCACTCCCAGTTATATATGCCGCTTCAATTATATTTTTAATATTTAAATAACTTTTATTCGAAGCAGCGGGTCCAATGCAGATTGCTTCATCAGCAAGTTTAGTATGTAATGAATCTTTATCAGCTTCTGAATATATTGCAACTGTTTTTATGTTCATCTCTTTACAAGCTCTTATAATACGAACTGCAATTTCTCCACGATTTGCTATTAAGATTTTATTCATCTTTTCCTCCTTTTCTAGAAAAATAACACTTTTTCTGTCTTGGTGTTGATGCTATTAAAATGATAATTTCTTACAATCTCAGTATGTAGTTTATTTTTTAAACTGCAATTTTCAAAATATTGCCTAACATAATAATCATTTTTTATTAAACTACTGCAAATGTTAATTCTCCTTTAGCAACTATTTTTCCATCAACAGTAGCCATTGCTTCTCCAATACCTATAGGACCTTTTCTTTTTATTATTCTTACCTCAAGCTTTACTCTATCACCTGGAACAACCATTTTCTTAAATTTCATTTTCTCAATTCCACCAAATAAAGCATTTTTTCCTTTATTTTCATCCATTGAAAGAATTGCAACTGCTCCAGCTTGAGCCAAACTCTCAGTAATTAATACTCCTGGCATGATAGGATTTCCTGGAAAATGTCCTTTAAAATACCATTCGTTTTCATCCACATCTTTATAAGCAATACAACTTTCGCCAGGAATATATTCCTCAACCTCATCAATCATCAGAAATGGTTCTCTTTGAGGAATAATATCTTTTATTTCTTCTTTATTTAACATATCTTTTTCCTTTCTATTACTAATTGAGGACATTATATAATTCTAAATAATGGTTTTCCATAGTCTACTGCTTCTCCGTCTTTTACGAAAATTTCAGTAATTTTACCTTCATATTCAGATTCAATTTCATTCATTAATTTCATAGCTTCTATTATACAAAGCACTGTACCTTTTTTTACAGTACTTCCAATTTCCACATAAGGGTCACTATCTGGGGATGGTTTCATATAAAAAGTCCCAATCATTGGTGATTTTACAATATTTCCTTCTTCTATTTTCTCTTTATTTTCTTCTTTAGAAATAGCATTATTATTGTTTTGTTCTTTAGTAATTTGTTCTTCAATATTTGTTACTACAACTTGCTTTTCATTATTTTTTTCCATTTTGATTTTTATACCATCTGGAAACTCTATATCAATTGAAGTTAATTTTGAATTTCCCATATCATCCATTAATTGTTTTATCTTTTCATATTCCATAGCAAATTTCCTCCTAAATTCTATATTTTTTTAAAATAATACTGCTATTATGACCACCAAATCCTAATGAATTAGACATTACAATGTTCAAATCTTTCTTTATTGGTTTATTTGGTACTATATCCAAATCACATTCTTCATCTTTTTCTTTATAATTAATTGTAGGTGGCACCAATCCTTCGTTAAGTGCTTTTGTACATATAATTGACTCAATAGCTCCTGCTGCTCCTAATAAATGTCCTGTATTTCCTTTTGTTGAACTTACCTTTATATTTTTACTATCTTCCCCAAAAAGCAATTTAATTGCTTTTGTTTCTGTACTATCATTTAAATGTGTTGATGTTCCATGTGCATTTATGTAGTCTATATCTTTTGGAGTTAAATTTGCATCATTAATTGCTCTTTCCATTGCTCTTAGTGCACCTGTTCCTTCTGGATCTGGTGATGTAATATGGTATGCATCTGAAGTAGCACCATATCCAACTACTTCTGCATAAATTTTAGCACCTCTTTTTTTGGCATGCTCCAATTCTTCTAAAACTAAAACACCAGCACCTTCTCCCATTACAAATCCACTTCTTTCTTTATCAAATGGGATACTTGCTCTATTTTTATCTGTTCCTGTATATAATGCTTTCATATTTTCAAATCCAGCTATTCCCAATTCACAAATTGCAGATTCTGTTCCGCCAGCTAAAATAACATCTTCATATCCAGCTTTTATATTTCTATATGCTTCACCAATTGAATGAGTAGAAGAAGCACACGCTGTTACTATAGAAATTGACTCTCCTTTTAATCCTAAATCCATAGCAACATTACCAGCAGGCATATTGGCTATAGACATTGGTATAAACATTGGAGAAATTCTATTAGCACCTTTTTGAGATTTTATTTCACATTGATTTTCAATTGTAATTAATCCTCCAATTCCAGAACCAATAAATATACCTACATTATCAAGATTTGTATTTTCTTCATTAATTCCACTATCTTTAAAAGCTTCTCTTGCTGCAATTAAAGCAAATTGAGAACTTCTATCTAATCTTTTTGATTGTTTTAAATCTAAATATTTCAAAGTATCATATTCTTTAATTTCTGCATCTAATCTTGTTTTCAAATTACTACTGTCAAATAAAGTAATTTCATCAATTCCACATTTACAGTTTTTAATTCCATCCCAAGTACTTTCCACATCATTTCCAATAGGATTTATTGAACCTAATCCTGTTATTACTACTCTTTTTTCCATTTTATTTTTTCTCCTTTTATTATTCAATTTATTTAAAATTGATATATTGCTAGGCAAACTGTTTTCAAAAAGCAAAAAGCATACATAGTATATGACTGCATTTTAAAAACATAAAATGTAATTTTAAAGGAATTTTACATTAGCATTCCGCCATCAACATTAATAACTTGCCCAGTGATATACTTACTATCATCTGATGCTAAAAATTTAACAATATTTGCAACATCTTCTGCAGTACCTTCTCTTCTTAAAGGAATTTGTTCTAAAATTTTATCTTTAACATCATCTTTTAAAACATTTGTCATATCGGTTTCTATAAAACCTGGAGCAATAGCATTTACAAGTATATTTCTACTTGCAAGCTCTTTTGCTAGACTTTTAGTAAAACCAATTATTCCAGCTTTAGATGCTGCATAATTTGATTGACCAGCATTTCCTGAAATTCCTACTACTGAAGCTATGTTTATAATTCTTCCACTTCTAGCTTTCATCATATAAGAAGACACATTTTTACTCATATTAAATGTTCCACATAAATTAACATCTATAACATTTCTAAAATCTTCTTCTTTCATTCTAAGAAGCAACATATCTTTTGTAATTCCTGCATTATTTACTAATACATCAATTCTTTCAAATTCTTCTATTGTTTCTTTTGTTATTCTTTCTGCATCTTCAAATTTAGAAACATCTCCTTCTACAATTAAGCATTTTACATTATAGCTTTCTAGTTCTTCTTTTGTTTTTTGTACATCTTCATTTTGTTTTCTACAATTTAAACTGATATTGTATCCTTCTTTGGCAAGTGTAATTGCAATTTGTTTTCCAATTCCACGTGATGCTCCCGTAATTAAAGCAACTTTATTCATATTTTACCTCCATTTGAAATTGTAATTTCATTAATTAAGTTTTGTAATGTTTCAACACTATTTACATTTAATATCTTTAACTCTTTATTTATCTTTCTTACAAATCCTGATAATGATTTTCCAGGTCCAATTTCAATAAAAGTATCTATTCCCATGTCAATCATTCTTCTCAATCCGTCTTCAAATCTTACTGGATTAATTATATGATTTGCCAAAATATCTTTTACATCATCATCTTCTGAATACTCTTTTCCATCGATATTTTTTATAACTTTTGTTTTAAAAGAATTAATTTGAACTTTTTCAAGTTCATTTCTTAATTGAATAGATGCTTTTTCTAACATTTTAGTATGGAATGGTCCAGATGTTTTTAATTCTATAGCTCTTTTGGCGCCTTCTACTTTCAATTTTTCAATAGCTTCATCTATAGCATTTTTTTCTCCTGAAATAACAATTTGTCCTGGACAATTAAAATTAGCTGGAGCAACAAATCCTGTTTTTATTTCATTACATACCTTTGTAACTTTTTCTTCATCAAGTCCTAAAATTGCAGCCATACTCCATGTTCCTTCAGGACATAGTTTTTGCATTATCTCTCCTCTTGTTTTTACAATTTTAACACCATCTTCAAAAGAAATACTATTACTATTTATTAATGCTGAATATTCACCTAAGCTTAATCCACATGAAGCTATAGCTTGAATATTTTCTTTTTTTAATAACTCTAATATTGCTAGGCTCATTGTTAATATACATATTTGAGTATTTTTTGTTTGACTTAAATCCTCTTCTGATGAATTAAATGTAATATCTTCTACATCAACTCCAGTAAGTTCTTTTACTTTTTTATAAACATTTCTATATTCTTCATATTTATCATATAAATCTTTTCCCATTCCAACACTTTGAGCTCCTTGCCCTGGAAATAAGAATCCTATTTTCATATCGTCTCTCCTATTTTTTCATTTCTATATAATTTTTTGTCTAAAATTAAATTCAATAGCTAATATTAAAATTTATTTTTACCTAAACTTATTTACTATTTTCTTAATAACTGTTACAAATAATTTTAAATTTATCTATAAAAATATATTATCTAATCTAGCTTCTAATCTATTACAAAATTCACCTATAACTTTATAATTATTAACTTCTCTGTTAAATTCATTTCTTATTGATGTTGATATATCTTTTATTTCATCTGAAAGTTCTTTTTGATTTGTATTTATCCCTACACCAATTACCAATGCTCTTACATCATTTCCTTGCAATTTTGTTTCTGTTAAAATTCCACCAACTTTTTTACCATTTATCATAAGATCATTTGGTAATTTTATATCAAGTTCTATTTCATATAAATCTTTAAAAGTATTAACCCAAATCTCAGCAATTTCGAAAGTCAGATTATTTAATTTATCTATATGGCAATTTGGAAATAGAACAAGAGAAAATGCAATATTATTAGTTTTTTCTGTATACCATTTTCTCCCATGAGTTCCAAATCCTGCTGTTTGCATATCTGCTACAATTAATGTACCATTATCTATTTCTTCTTTTTCTACTCTTCGCCAAATTTCTTTTTGAGTAGAATCTATTTGTTCATAGTAAAAATTTTTTTGACCTATAACTTTTGTTTTTAAATTTTCAAATTTAATTTTATTCAACAGTTTTTATCTCCTCTTGTCTTTTTATCTTAGAAGTTGTTGTTTTTATTAATGGTATTTCAGAAAGTACAATTCCTCTTATAGCTTTATATGGTGGCATTGTATTATTTATTTCTTTTATTCTTTTATTAAGTGCATTATAAATTTCTTTTTCTGTATCAACTTTATAAGCTGTTTTTACAATGTCCTTATCATAAACAATTTTGGCATATATTTTTATATCATCTTTATCCTTTTTATTTGATTTGCCAAAAATGAAAGATTCTTTTACACCTTCAATTCTATTTACTAAATTTTCCATTTCTTCTGGGAAAATATTTTTACCATTTTTAAGTACAATAACACTTTTCTTTCTACCTTTTATAAAAATATATCCATCTTTATCTATGCTAGCTAAATCACCTGTATAAAACCAATCATCAACTAATACTTCTTTAGTTGCTTCATCATTTTGATAATATCCCATCATTATGTTTGGTCCCTTAACAACTAATTCTCCTATTCCTTCTTCGTTTTCATTTTCAATTTTTGCTTCTATATGTGGTAGAGCTTTTCCAATAGAACCTACTCTAAATTCTGTATTTGTTTCAACTCCAATTACTGGTGATGTCTCTGTTAGCCCATAGCCTTGACAAAGATTTATTCCCCAATTTCTAAATTCACGTTCAACATTTGGATCTAAAGCTGCTGCTCCACTTATAAATAATTTTATATGTCCACCAAATATTTGATGAATTTCTTTAAATACTTCTTTTTTCTCTGCCATTGTAGCATCTTTATATTGTTCTTCTAATTTTCTAACTTTTTCTAATTTACCTTCTTTGTCTAATCTTTTTATAATATTTCTATAAGTATTTTCGTAAATTGCAGGCACAAATGAGGCAAATGTTATTTCATATTCATTTAAATTTTCTAATATATGTCTTATTCCATCGCAGAATGATGTTTGACATCCTCTATATAATGAAAATAAAAATCCCACTGTACATTCAAAAACATGGTGCAATGGTAAAAAAGATAATATTCTATCATTTGAATCAATATCTAGTACACTGGCTATATCCATTAAGTTTGAACATAAATTTCTATGACATAGAGCAACAACTTTTGATTCTGATGTTGTTCCAGAAGTAAATAACATTATATTCATTTCTTCCGAATTAATTGGACTATCTAAAAACTCTCTGTTTCCATTATTTAATAGGACATTTCCTATTTCTATAAGTTCTGATTGAGAATAAATTCCATCTGAATGTGTTTTAGAATCCATTGAAATTAGATGTTTTAATTTCCCAGTTCCTTCTAATAACATTTGTTTTAATTTGTCTTGATATTTTCCTGAATAGAATATTGCTTCAACTTCTGATCTTTCAATTAATCTTTTTAATTCATTTTCTGGTAATGATTTATCAAGTGGAACTACAACACCTGTTCCACAAGCAATTGCTAAATATGCAATTTCCCATTCAAATCTGTTCTCACCAATTACTGCAATTCTTTTTCCTTTTAAATTTAAACTAATTAATGCAGTTCCTAATGCATTAATCATTTGACGAACTTCTTTATGAGTATAAATTTTGTATTCATTTTCTTTTATTCTTATTTTATATGCTGGTCTATCTCCATATTTCTCGCCAGTCTTTTTTAACATATCTTTTAAATCTGTAATTTCTATGCATTTATTCATCTATAATCAAACTCCTATTTTTTTAGTTTTCTGAATTGCGAGATTTTTCCTCCCGCAATTCAGTATCTCGTAAGAGATAAAGTTTATGTGAAATCTACTCTAAAAATATATCACAATTTCTAATAAAAATAATTATACTGACTGGTCAAAAGCATAGACTAGATGGTCGAAAAATTATATTTAAGAATTTCTATGAGAATTACTTTCAAGGCGGAACTTTCATTCATAATATAATTTGTTAATAATCTATAAATAAGAGATTATAAGAATATATTTTATCAAATATATTTGCAAATAATACAATATAAAAATGAAAAAATGTAAGCGTATCGAAAGTAAATTGAATATACAAATTCTTAATTTATAAAATGAGGGATGTTCACGTTGCCTTAGATATATGGGCAAGAAGTGAAAGAGGCGCATTTTATAAATTTAGAATTTGTATGAAATTTAGCTTGAGCGAGCACATTTTTGAATTTTTCATATTGTATTATTGTAAGAGTAATATTAATAAATCTATTTTGTCAATCTATTATATTAGTGTAGTGTGAATAAATCTGATATATTTTATAGTCATGTATTCCATTATGATTTCTGAATACTATTAATTAATAAATTTGCCCTACAAATTACAATTTATAAAAACAAAAAAAGACAGTTCCTAATAGGAACCGTCTTCGAGTTTAAACTCTTTTGGTTACAGTGTTTCGTATTTTGCTCTTATTTCTTTTTACTCTTTTTTTGGATCCAGGCCACTTTGGTTTCTCCGACTATACTACTTCTTTGAAACCGTTTTCCCATTCCTTCCAGGTGCATCCTTCCCCTTTAAGTGCTCTACATTCGTTTTCTACCATTGCAGGGCATCTGTCTTTAAAATACTGTATAACCCTTCTATTGGATGGGAATGCATATATCACAAATCTTACTGAACCGTTTCTATTTTCAAAACGGTAACCCAGGTGACGAAATTCCTCTTCCCGGTAAAGTTTGTGGATGTACGCTACAACCTGTCCTGTTGCAACATGATGTGCATTAAAATCGATAACATCAACAGATACGGGTGGCTTAATTCCAAGTAAACTTTTAAATGACATATTTTTTCCTCCTGCTTTTAGAGCATTTATATAACTACACTTACTAAATTAATACCATTTATATTATACCACATTTTTAAAATTTTGTCTACTTTATGTAAAACTATGATATCTTAAAATTTTTTTCAAGAAAATTTTATAAAAAATATTTTTCCAAAACTATATTCTAAATAAACTACATTATACAGTCAGTCTGTTCAATATCTTTCTAAATCATTCTCTTTCTAATATTTTCTATTATTATTATTATTATATATGTATTAGTTCAATTTATTTTGAAATTGTGTTTATAAAAATTATAATATATATTTTTTTACCAAAAAAAGAAGCATAAATAAAATTTATACTTCTTCATAATATTAATATTTATTATTTATTTCATTTTTCTAAATACTCCAGAAACTTTTCCTAGAATTTGACATGTAGGAACAATTATTGGATCCATTGTAGAATTTTCTGGTTGTAATCTAATATGATCTTTTTCTTTATAGAATGTTTTTACTGTTGCTTCATCTCCTATTAAAGCTACTACTATTTCTCCATTGTTTGCAGTATTTTGTTTTCTAACTAATATGTAATCTCCACTTAAAATTCCTGCTTCTATCATGCTTTCACCTTTAACTGTAAGCATAAAACTTTCACCTGTTCCAACAAAGTCTAATGGAATTGGGAATGTATCTGTAACATTTTCTACTGCAAGAATTGGTTCTCCTGCAGTTATTTTTCCTATAACTGGGACATCTACCATTTCTTTACTTGAATATACTTCTTTATCAAAAGTTGAAGTTTGTCCTTCTATTGCTCCACCTTTTAATAATTTTAAAGTTCTTCCTTTTTGACTTTCTTTTTTAATATATCCTTTTTGCTCTAATGAATTTAGATATCCATGTACTGTTGCTGTTGATTTTAGATCTACTGCTTTACCTATCTCTCTAACAGATGGTGGATAACCGTTAGAATTTACTTGTTTTTCTATAAATTTTAATATTGCTTTTTCCCTTTTATTTAAAGAATTTGGATCTTTTTTCTTCATATTACAAATCACGTTTCCTTTCTAGATTTATTTAGAATAATAATGTACCTAAATTTATATATTTGTTACTTTCTATTTAAAGACTTTCTATTGTATAAAAAATAATATCACAAAACATTTGATTTGTCAAACAAAAGTTTTGTGATTTTAAAATTTATTGTTTATTCTATATTTTATTCATAAGATTGAAGCGAATTAAATATTTTTATATGATTTTCTTCATCTTTAATTATTCTTCTTAATAAGTTTTTTATACACTTTTGATCTGTAAGTTCTATTAAGTTTTTGTATTCCCTTATTGCATCTTTTTCTCCCTCTATATTATATTTCAGCATTTCATCTGTAGAATAGAATTTATATTTTACATTGTCTGAACACCATTTATTATTTCTACTTCCCATATAATATGGTGTAAATCCTAATTTTACAAGTAAATCTCCTAAAATCTTTAGATGATGCATTTCTTCTATTGCTATTTTTAATAAAACATTTTTCATTTCTGTACTAGTTTCACAACTAATATTTTCATTAATGTATTGTAATATTGTTGTAAGTTCACTTGTTGTTCCACTATACGAGTTATATAGTCGTCTACCAAATTTATAGTCTTGTTTTATTCCTTCCATTTTTGGATATGGTTCAGCTTCTTTTGAATATGAATTATTATCAAAAAAATCCATAGTATACCCCCTTAAAAGTATACTATGAATTTTCTCATAATATGATACTATTATTTATTCATACCATTCAAATACCCATTCTAAAAGCTTAACTGTATCGCCTTCTTTTACTCCTTTTTCTCTTAAAGCATTTTCTATTCCAAGTCTTTTTAGCATTTTTTCCATATAATGGTATGATTCATTATCTCCTATATTTACTCTTCCCATTAATCTTTCAACTGCAGGTCCTTCTACTAAAAATTCACCATCTATTATATCTATTGTAAATTCTTCTGAATCGTCTTCTAAAGTATATACAATTCTATCTTCGATTTCTACTATCTCTTCTCTTGGTAAGGTTTTTATAATTTTTGCTACATGATTAAATAATTCATTTAGTCCTTCTCCTGTTGCAGCAGAAATTTTAAAAATTTCCATATCTTTTTCTTTTGCAAGTTTCTCTAAACTTTCTAAATTAGAGTTATCTTGCATACTATCTATTTTATTAGCAACTATTATTTGTTTTCTTCCAGCTAGTTTTTCACTATATTTTTTTAATTCATCATTAATTTTGTTAAAGTCATCAACTGGATTTCTTCCTTCAGTTCCAGCAACATCAAGAACATGTAGTAATAATCTTGTTCTTTCAACATGGCGTAAAAATTGTGTTCCAAGTCCAATTCCTTCACTAGCACCTTCTATAATTCCAGGAATATCTGCTAAAACAAAACTATCTCCATATTCTGTTTTTACAACACCTAAATTTGGATCTATTGTAGTAAAATGATAATCTGCAATTTTAGGAGTTGCTGCAGTTACTCTTGAAAGAATTGTGGATTTTCCTACATTAGGAAAACCAACTAAACCAACATCTGCTAATAACTTTAATTCTAATATTACTTCTTTTTCTTTTCCTTTTTCTCCATCAATTGCAAATCTTGGAGCTTGTCTAGTAGAAGTAGCAAAGTGAGAATTTCCTTTTCCTCCTTTACCACCTTTTAATATTAATTCTTTTTGTCCTTCTTTAGATAAATCTACAATTACTTTTCCTGTTTCTACATCTTTTACTATTGTTCCTAAAGGAACTTTTACTATACAATCTTGACCGCTTCTTCCAAATTTATGAGCACCACTACCATTTTGGCCATTTTCAGCTTTAAATCTTTTAGTATATCTAAAATCAATTAAAGTATTTGCATTTGGATCAACTTCAAAGTAGATATCTCCACCTCTTCCGCCATCTCCTCCATCTGGACCTCCTGCTGCTACATATTTTTCTCTTCTAAAAGTGGCTGCTCCATTTCCGCCATCTCCTGATTTAATTATTATTTTTGCATAATCAACAAACATTTTTATCTCCTATTATTCTATAACTAATCCAACTTTTTTATAAACATCTTTTAAAACTCTATTTGCTTTTTCTTCTGCTTTTTTTGCACCTTTATTACAAATAGCCATTAATTTATCTGGATTTTCTAATAATTCGTTATATTTATTTTGAAGTGGCTCTAATCTTTCAATAACAGCTTCTGCAACTGCTGTTTTAAAAGCACCATATCCTTGACCTTCAAATTGTTTTTCAATTTCATCCATTGTTTTATTTTTTATAATTCCATATATAGACATTAGATTACTTACACCTGGCTTTGATTCTCTATCAAATCTTACACAATTTTCTGAATCTGTAACAGCCTTTTTAAATTTTTTTCTTATTTCATCTGGTGAATCTGTTAAAAGAATTTTATCCATTGGATCTTGTGAACTTTTACTCATTTTTGCTGTTGGATTTTGAAGTCCCATAATTCTAGCTCCAACCTTTTTTGTATATGGTTCTGGAATTTTAAATGTTTCTCCATATAAAGAATTAAATCTTTCTGCTATATCACGTGTTAATTCTAAATGTTGTTTTTGGTCATCTCCAACTGGAACTAAATCTGCATTATATGCTAATATATCTGCTGCCATTAATACTGGATATGTAAATAGCCCACTATTTATATTATCTGCATGTTTTGAAGATTTATCCTTAAATTGTGTCATACGGTTTAATTCTCCCATATATGTATAACAATTTAAAATCCATGATAGCTGTGTATGTGCTGGAACATGTGATTGAATAAATATTGTATTTTTTTCTGGATTTAATCCAGATGCAATATATAATGCTATAAGTTTTAAAGTATTTTCTTTTAATGTTTCTGGATTATTTCTTATAGTTAATGTATGTAAGTCCGCAATCATATAATAGCAATCATATTCTTCTTGCATTTCTACCCAATTATTTAAAGCTCCTAAATAATTTCCTAAAGTTAAACTTCCTGTTGCTTGTATTCCACTTAATATAGTTTTTTTATTCATAATATATATTCTCCTTATTTTTATCTATTTTAATATTAAACTATATTAATTCTGCCATCGTTTCATTCTATATATTTCTTCAAAAATTTGTATTTTCATTAATATGTCCTTTCTTATGTACTAAAATTTGTTCATATACATAACTTATCTATAGTACATTTCATTTTACACAATTAATAAATTTGTAATATCTGCCAAAGGCTTTATATAATAAGAAGATAATACTTTTATATTATCTAAATAAAATATACTTTTATATTATACTGTATATTTAATAAAAAATCAATGTTTCTTGGTTGAATTTTATGTAAATCTATGATATAATTTTTTCATTGTAAAATATTTTGTCTCTGATATCAAATTCGATATTAGACAATCTAATTAGTGCCCAGGCTATTTTACAAAATAAAAGATTTAACTGGGATACAATGGGCTTACCATTGGGAAAGGATAGTGTATGCAGATATTTCTTTGGAAAAGTAACATGAAATTTAAACCAAACGAATTCACTAAAATTACTTTCGATGGTACAAATCTACGGACATTTTTAAACAAAAAGGAAATTGATTGCAAAAAAGCAAAAGTTGGCGAGTGCTTTATAGTTGAAGACTTAGAAGCTGGTAACAAACCGTATGTTACTAAGCAAAAGCTTCCCAAAACACGTGGCAAAAAAATTGCATGGGTTCTTGGGTTTGATAAAGAGAAAAAACAGGCTGAATCTTTAGCCGATTACAGAAAAAGAATACCTTCTGTTTTAGAGAACGCTGACTCAGAGTTAGTATTATTCTCAGACAAATCTTCGGATTACGCTTTTACAGTTGGTAAAAATTATACTAAAAGTATTCTTGGTAAGCCAGAATCTTTGCTTTGTTGGGTTTCTGATACCATATCAAGTAAAAAATTGGATAAATTGATTCGCAGTCTTTCACGGTATCAACATTTTGAATGTCCAATCGAATTCATCAAGACACTTTAATTATCTGCAATAAATATCCCCCGGCTAAGCCGGGGGTTTTTTACTTTAACGCCCATAGGGCTA